>Ga0065711_1000429_pt1 | contig 67374 bp, 27 predicted proteins | sample Hoacrofraction12_FD_59098 | JGI IMG/M metagenome (GOLD analysis project Ga0065711, IMG submission 59098) | Hoatzin crop microbial communities from Cojedes, Venezuela - Epithelial fraction 12 v2 (version 2) | ecosystem: Host-associated > Birds > Digestive system > Esophagus > Crop | place...
AAAAAAAAAAAAAAAAAAAAAAGGAAAAGTCTAAAATGTGTCAGGTTTGCCATTGTGATTCATAGTGCATCATGCTGCACGGTCATAATCTCAACCATGAACCCAGCTTTCTCAAATGGAAACGAACATGCCTTGTTTTTAACCTTAGGAAGAATACAGATGTTGCCACAAGCTGTCTGCCTCTTGCACGGGCTGCTGGAGAATGGACACACTGTCTATGTTCATTGCAATGCTGGCGTTGGCAGGTCTACAGCTGCTGTCTGTGGCTGGCTGAAGTACGTGATGGGATGGAGCCTGAGGAAAGTGCAGTACTTCTTGGCTTCCCGGAGACCAGCTGTCTACATTGACGAGGAAGCTCTGAATCGTGCTGAAGATGATTTCTACCAGAAATTTGGACGTCTTCGTTCCTCATGCAAAGTACAAGAGTAGAAAAGCAGAAGAGGAAAAGGAAGGTGAAAAGGAATCCTTACATTTGAACCCCGAGGACTTAGAAGTCAGGAGTCAGACACCTGCCTCTCCTCATCAGATTATAAGCTCGTCGTAAAAGTCATGAGAGTTTTGTTAAAAAGTGCCTTTGAGGATTTTTGGTTTGCTTTCTTTAAGCTGATATGATTGATGTTGTCAAGCCTTTTACTGCAAGTATGACACCTAGAAACTCTGCAAATGGAAACTTAGGATTTTCTTTTAGCTACTTGCCTACAGGAACTGAAGTTTTAGGGTAGACACTGAATAAGACGTGATGTGAAATAGTTAGAGATGGCAATATTTCAGTGGCAAGGAAGAGAGGGCATTCTCAGAAAAGCAGGTGCAAAGGTTGACTGGATTAAGGTTCAGGTTAATACGGAGCTGATCATTGTCAAAGCTGCTCAGTTATTTTAGGTGGAGTGTACGTTATTGAAGTGTTTTCTAGTAATTTTGTAGAAAAATAGCATTAATGAGAAAGACCAGAAGGAAACTGATTTTTCAACTCAGTTTCTTAAACAAAAAGCTTAATATCTAATGCATTGAACTAAAATATGCTTTCTTTGCCTATCTAGTTAATATTAAATATTATGAGTTACAGCTATATTCTTTTATGACATTGGGCTTATGCTGGGATGTGTCATGAAGAGAGGAAACCGCTCCAGTTGCTGCAGGCTTACTCTGTTGCAGGGAAGGACTACTATTTATTACATTATCCTAGGCTGTAAGAGCTCTAAGTCAAAGATAGATTTTGCTCTTCTGGTCCATACAGTGCTGTACAGTGGGCTTCCTAGGTGCCGAGTCAATCTAAGTAGTAACCACTGGGCTAAAACATGACATATAGGAACTCCATGACAAGGCTCTGCTTATGACTGATGCCACAGCCTCTGTGTTGTTGACCTAGATGAATTTCTTCACAGTAGCAGAAGTCTCTACTTCTTGCAGAAGCAGTGTGTGGATGTTCACAGATGCTAGATTTAGCTAAGTGAAGCAAATACATTCCTGTATAGGAGCAAAGAGCAACTCTGAGGAGGGTTTCTCAGGGTCTTAGTAGGCTAACGTTGGCTTTGTGGATGATCCCAAATGTTTTCCAGTACTGCTTGGTCCCTTAGCTGAACTAAGCAGTGGCACCAACAGCTTCCAGTCCTGCTCAGGTAAAACCAATTTGCTGTAGGTGAAGTCCAAGAGAGAAGGGAGGGAAAGCATTTCCTAAGGAACAGAGGATTAAGGATGCATAAACATTAAGAAACCTAGTTCCTATAGGTTTATTCTTCAGTGACATTTCATTTTTTCCAGCCAACTTGTTCCTCTAAAGACACAGTCACTGCTAGAGTAGTTTAGCTGATATATATTGATGATCTGAATGCTTAATGGAGAAACTATTAGATATGAAGTGTTTATGGAGAATGTCCAGGACAATAAAATACGTTTTATTTATCCTATACATCAATCATCTTCAAAAGGAAAAATGTTCATTTAAGTTACTCTATATGGGTGGTTTTGATCAGGACTGAATCTGAATTTTTGCTTTGAAATAACACTGCCTGTTTAGAAGATGGATAAGTTCTCTATTTAATAAAAACATAATGACAGTTCCAGCAGCCGATTTTGTCGTATGTCTTTGGCTCCCAATTTCATGAGTAGCAGAAAGGGTCATGACTGATATTTCTATATAGAGGTGGGACCAGCCACTTTAACAGTAACAACCCATCTCTTGTCTGCTATGCTGTGTCAGTTTTGATGGGCTGTTGAGGAGGAAATCTCAAAAAACAGCACAGCAAAGATACATGGGTGATACGGCACCTCTGGTACCTCCAAAAACAAAAAAAGGGGTTGCTTCTCCTCACCCGATGTGGAGAGCAGAGGCAGCGTGTCAGTGCTGCTGTCTAGCTGTTGGGCTCCTGCAAATGTGCAAAGCTACAGCTGACCACCTGGGAGTTACCTTGTTTTGACCGAGTTTAAAGTAAAAATCATGAGATTATGCTACTGTGCACCTCTCAAAATCAAGTGCTGAGAGGCAGAAGAAGTGGAGAGTAGAACTCGCTTAACTTTTACATTTCTGTTGAGATATATTTGAAACCACAAGCTAAGATTTCCAAGCATCCCGGACAGACAATCCTTTCCATCCGATGCAACGTGCAATGTAAGTTGGGACAAGTACATGTGGGTTTAGTGCTTGTTTCACAGCTAACTGTATTTCTCTTTTAGGACTCTTCGGACTGAACAGTGCTTAACATGGCACAAACAGGTAAGTCAATGACTAAGTAAGTATAGCCATGCTGTATTAGCTGTTTCTTAATTCTGACCTTATTGTCAATAGAAGCAGACTGGTGCTTCATTTGTAGGGCAGGAATTCAAGTGATACAGAAGCCATAGATTCAAGGAAGCCCTAGCAAGGGTTTGTTGATTCACTGCTTTTTGTCATTTCAGTTTACTTGCCTGCTGAACTGCTGGAGGGCTTTTTGCAAGGGCATGTAGGAGTAGGACGGGGGTAATGGCTTTAACATGAAAGAGGGTAGGTTTAGACTAGATATAAGAAATAAATTCTTCCCTATGAGGGTGGTGAGGCCCTGGAACAGGTTGACAGAGAAGTTGTGGCTGCCCCCTCCCTGGCAGTGTTGAAGGTCAGGTTGGATGGGGCTTTGAGCACCCTGCTCTGGTGGAAGGTGTCCCTCCCCATGGCAGGGGGATTGGAGCGAGATGATCTTTAAGGTCCTTTCCAACCCAAACCATTCTATGATTCTGTGACTATATTGTATACAGATTGCATTAGCCAATCAACTACATGAAAAAAACTTGCCAACATCATGTTAACAAAGAATGCGAAGAGATCCTATGGCTTGCAGTCCCTTTGTACCTATTTGTAGCATACTTTTTCCCCTCATGGCCTTCCCACTTTTCCTGCCGGCCTTCCTCACTGAAGTCCACCCTGTTGAGTAACATTCATTCAGAGCCCTGTCTGTTGAATGCAACTAGGAATTTAAATGCTAAAGAGAACATTGCAAGAGGCTACAGCAACAGAAAAAGCAATCATATAAAAATATTCCATTTCTGCAACTGTATAATTACATGATAAATCTGCATCTAGAGATCATCTATTAGAATTCAAATTTGTAATATGTTTTTATGCTGATTGGATCATTAGCTGTTTCCACAGACTAGCCTCTTTAGTAATTTGGATGAAAGGATGAAGACAGTCTGTTGTTCATATACTTGTATGTTTCCTGGCTACTTTAGTCATAAAAGTGCTACAAAAGTTAGAGAAGAACAACTCCTATAGAATGAATTAGAAACAGATGAACAGTAACAGTTATTTTAAAGTGAGCCCAAGAAGCCAAACTAGTACATGTACAATAACGAGAGCCTGGTAGAAATATTTTGATAACTCATGACTGAAAAGCATCAGCTGGAGAAAGTGGCTTTCTGCTGGTATGAGCATCAGTATGCCCTGGCCTGTTACAACAGGTTTTTACATCTGTTAAATGAAAGAATAAAGTAGATCTTGCTACATGAAATGAAAACATTTATAACTCCAGATAGTTAGAGTATCTTGATGTCTTTGTTAGGCCAAACAATAGTATAAATTCTTTCCCGGGGCTATATAGATGTAGGAGTTACGCAATCGTAGCTGTACCCATGATTTTGTAGCAAACACAGCCCCTTGGATGGGTCAGGCTTTGAGTGGTATACATTCATGAATATTTTTCCTTTTGACATCAGAAAAATACTAATGAGAATCTTCTGCATGACATTTTTAGCTAGGCAGTGCAGCCTGATGAAAGGACACTGGGCTGGCTGGCATGAGTGTTTAATACCTTCTTTTCTCCCTTACTCCTTACTTGTTATTTCACACTTTGAACTTTGGTCTCCTTGGCACTTGGCTGTTCTAGGTGCTTAGGTTGTAAGTTCTCGGTCTTCCCTTTCTGTTTGTACAGCACCAAGCATGGTGAAGCTCTGGATGTGGCCAGGACTGCAGGTTTTATACCAGGTTGTACTCCAGAGTAGTTGGAAATTCTTACAACTGGCAACTGAGCTGTGTGTGCTGCACAAAAACGTGCAAAACAGTGTCTCTGCTCTGGGGTGGAAGTAAAATTTGAGACTGCCAGGCAGGCCCTCTTGGGCAATGATAAAGGAAAAATATAGGCTGTAGGTTGTGCAGGAGAGGGTAATAAAATCCCTACAGGAATGCAAGAAGTCAGACTTACTCCGTTACCTACGATGTCCTTTTTAAGTTCTAATTTCTAAAACCCACTGACTTTACTGGTCTGTAATTGAGAAAAATAATTTTGATATGAAGTAGTCAAAGACATTTGCCATAACTATATTACCCTGTTGCTTCTTTTATTCATCACTAAATTGCAGTGAGAGGTTTCAAACCAATGATAAAGTTAAAAAAAAATATTCTTTAAAATAATACGCTGGGACTGTGCAACAGGAAACTATGGAGAAATATTTAGAAGCATAATAACTACTGCAAAAGCACATATTTGGAAAGCAAGCCCTACCTTCTTGAAGGATAATGAACATCAGGCTGCCCTTAGGTAAAATGGAATTGGATTAATGTAGCAGAGGACAGGATATAGATGACTGTCTCCAGCTCTAACTGTTTACATTCTCAGTGGTAAATCAACACCTCTGCAGTTATTGCCTTAAAAGTATTCTGCTGGGAACAAATGTGTTTTATTTTCTGCATGTATATAGCTTAAAGGGAAAGGGGCTGCTCTGAGGGAGCAGACTTTGGAACAGTGGAAGTGTAAAGGAATTAATCCTTTTTCTGTTGCTCAACGACACAACAACATCACCACCATCAAGACCAAACCATATGACTTCATATTTTATGTTCTTCCTAAATTAACAGAGTAAAGCATTTTTTTTCAAGGGCAATGACTTTAACATGTATTAGCATTATTGCATAGTTGTGATACAAGCAATCAAAATACATGTAGTCGGTCCTTCAGTTATACTAACAGTGAACCTACAGGATGTTCATTCTTAATTATACATATTTTCCTCTTCCTCCACCCTTTCACCTCAAGATGCCTCATTCCAGTCTTGACTAGTTTATAAATGGGTTTGTGACTAAAAATTGCCATATTTGCAAAGATAAGTAATTAAACCTTTTTTACATATCAAGGTTTTTCTGGACATAAGGAAATAAGAACTGTTATGCCCTGTAAAACAAGGACGGTGACACTGTGAACCTCGGCTCTATACAATTCAGCCTTTTTGTGCTTAAACATGTTGTGTTTGGGAGATTGAATGTATAAAGATTGCAGGGTAGTGTCTCTGATTTGATAATTACTTCAATGCTGGTGTTGTTTTATTTACATCAAGGAAGATAGAAGGCCTGGTTATTTATGATCTGGTAAAATAATAAATGATATCTCATTCTTGATTTAGATGATGTGAGGAAAAAGCATAAAACAGCTGCCAAGATAATTCTAATCCTGTGCCAGTTTCTATGGTCTTTACTTAATGTCATTATAACAAAATTTGTTTTGTGGTAATGCAGTTTCAGCAGGGAAATAATTAACAGTCAGACCATCATCAAAGGGCAGCAGCCATGTTTAAGTTGGGCACTCAGCCCAGAGTCACTGCAGCAAATCAAAGGCTGAAAATGAATCCAGTCTTCAAAAATTCAATAAAATACATAAACAAGGAGGTTAAGAAATGAATATAAAGATTGTATTTGGAGAAAGGAAAAAATATATAATGTGTAATCCTAGCTAATGTCAAAGGGAAAAATATTTTGGGCTGAGATAGCAAACACCAAAATTCATTTGAAAATAGAATCAATATGTTATCTATAAGTATAGCTGGTATTTAAAGTTCAGTAACCAGTTATAGGGATACTACCAAACTATTTAGTCTTACAATATTTAGCTCTATAAAGAAAGAAGTGTGGAATGGTAAGCTCTCAAGAACACAGGCCAGTTTTATACCTTCTCTTGGGCAACTAACTTATGGAGTGTGCTACAGCAAGTGAAGGTTTATGAGCATGAAAGTGTTTGCTGATGCATTGTGGTTTGGCAGTCAGATAAATGCCTTGCGTAGAAATGTGTTGTTCAGAAGTAGGACCGATAAAGCTGTGCTTTGGAAGAACTAATGGGAAGGGCACTTCTTAAAATAGGCTTAAATGATAGCTCCAGATGGAAGTCTAAACAAGTTTATGTCTTGATGGAGTCTTTCTGTCCACATGTGTCTTGCTAAAACAGGAAACCCTTTTAGAGGTCTTCTGTCCCACAGCACCTGTGCTTAAAGCCAAAGCACCAGAATGGGTAATTGTAATTGTGAGTAGCAGTGAGGCCAACCCTAGTTAGTTAACTGTTAAATGGCATCAATCAGACCATCGCCAAGTTTGGCAGAGCTTGCCAAATTCAGAGTAAGGCTGCTGTGTGGATGCCTGAGGAATATCTGGAATGAGGGAGCTAAAACTCACCTTGCAGAACCAAGCGGGAGACCTGGACGGGCTAGAGAGTTGGGCGGAGAGGAACCTGATGAAGTCCAACAAGGACAAGTGCAGAGTCCTGCACCCGGTGAGGAACAACCCCATGCACCAGTACAGGCTCGGGGCTGACTGGCTGGGAAGCAGCTCTGCAGAGAGAGACCTGGGAGTGCTGGTGGACAATGAGTTAACCATGAGCCAGCAGTGTGCCCTGGCTGCCAAGAAGGTCAATGGGATCCTGGGATGCATTAAGAAGAGTGTGGCCAGCAGGTCGAGGGAGGTTCTCCTCCCTCTCTACTCTGCCTTAGTGAGGCCCCATCTGGAGTACTCTGTCCAGTTCTGGGCTCCCCACTTCAAGAAAGATGAGGAGCTACTGGAGAGAGTCCAGCGGAGGGCTACCAGGATGATGAGGGGACTGGAGCATCTCTCCTGTGAGGAAGGGCTGAGGGAGCTGGGCTTGTTTAGCCTGAAGAAGAGAAGGCTGAGAGGGGACCTTATAAGTGCTTATAAGTATCTTAAGGGTGGGTGTCAGGAGGATGGGGCCAGACTGTCTTCAGTGGTGCCCAGCAACAGGACAAGGTGCAACAGGCACAGTCTGAAGCATAGGAAGTTCCCTCTGAACATGAGGAAGAACTTCTTCACTTTGAGGGTGATGGAGCACTGGAACAGGCTGCCCAGGGAAGTTGTGGATTCTCCTTCTCTGGAGATATTCAAAACCTGCCTGGACATGGTCCTGTGCAGGCTGCTCTAGGTTGGCAGGGGGGTTGGATTAGAAGATCTCCAGAGGTCCCTTCCAACCCCTGCCATTCTGCGATTCTGTGAAAATGGCCCAGTGGGATCCAGCCAGAAGGGTAGACTGGAAAACAAGGTGCTGAGCACAGTGCTGCCTCTGCAAGTGAAATGGATTATTTAATCTCTTTATTTCAGTTATTCTGTTTCTTAATGTGACATGAAGGACACTTAACCTCAGTCCTCTACCAGTAATTGAAAGGGAAAACTGCTTTTCTCAGTGCCTCCACCCACAGTGGCTGTGGGGGTGCCTGTGAGCACTTGATCAGACACTCTTTCAAGTACTTTGCACCTCCGTTTTGGTATGGTCTAAATGATCAGCTTAAATTTCACAGGGAGTTACTTGTCCACGTCCCCAACATACTCTCCTGGTACGTATGTGAGTATTGCAGTTTGATGGTGCTCACAGGCAACACACGGTCTAGCAGTAAGAACTAGGACTCTGATTTGGCCTTCTCCCCAACTGGAATATCTTATTCACCTGGAAATAAGGATGCATGAACAGGTGCTGTCATCTTCAGTCAGACTTAATGTAGTTTTCTTGGTGCCTTATATGGCACTTTCCATCCAAGTTCCCTCTTCAGAGAGTAACGAAAGCAGTCATGATAGGATGTTCTCAGCACCACTGAAAATCTCATTTGTGGTGTGGTGTTAGGATTGGGTTTTTTAAATTTAACTTTGTTTAGATACCTAACTGTGGATAACTAAATAGAAAATGCTGCACTGAATTTTTGACATCTTCCACCTTTTCTAAAAGGTCAAATAAATGCATTATTCTGCAGTAATTTTCATGCAAAAGACTAAAAAACATTTCACAAGACAATAACTAGCTATGTACTAGACTACCCGAGAAAGATTTAGAAGCAGGGGCAGGAAAATACATGAACTGAAGAAAGCAGTGGTCTGCTGAGTTGAGGCAGAGCAAGTGGTCGGGCGGCCTTCCTTCCAGCGGTCTCATGTCACGTGGAAAGAAGCAGAGGAGAATGCGAGGGCTTGTGGCACAGGCTGAGGACAGGGAAGGGAGGCAGTCCATGTATGGCCGTGGGATCCAAGAGCATCTGGGAAATGGCTAGGAATCTGGAGAAAAGCTTGGAGATGAGGTGTGAGCAGGGCTTGCTCCCTGGGGGCAGCGGTGCTACCGACGCAGTCAGATCGTCGCTCTAATTTCAGTGCACTTGGAAATAGCTCATTCGGCAGCTAGCAGACGCAAGCACAGGGACTGAGGAAGTGCTGCAGTGAGACATAAATGTGCCTCAACACCCAGTGATCACCAAAAGCACATAATATCCACAGGAACAGAAAAGCCTGGCAAGCTGTTTAACAAAATCTGCCAATATCATTATTTTTGAGAGGAAAAAATTTGATTGGGTCTCTCCTGATTGCTGGGAACATGACTTGAGTACACTTTGGAAAATGCTGAGCTCTGCCGTATGTGTATTTCTGCTTATGGAACTGAAATCAATAACTTAATTTTAGCTGTAAACATGGGTTTATTTTGCTTTCCTGAATAGCAGTAATTTCAAGGTGTCTTTCAGTGGCACCTTGATTTAAAAAGAAAAAAAAAACCCCAGAGAATCATATCAGAAATTTATATAAATGATATATATCTAGGGTTATTTCTATGCTTTTAATGATGAGCATCGTGGTTTTGGGGAGTATGATTGAGCTTGGAATGTGCAGTTATCTTCTTTTTACTCAACTATTCTCTCATATTCCAGACTAAAACCTATGCATGGGTAGTACAGAAAATACAAAAAATAGCTGGGTTTGAAACTGTTTCCGAAACTGTTATGTTTTTGTGCTGCTGTAAAGATCCAGGGTTCACTGTGTTAAAATATGTGTTAAAAACCCCACACCTGTAAAACAAACATTAGTGAGAACTGCAGTAGTTACCAGAATGTTTATGCTGCTGTTACCTGCTTTTCATTTGACAAGGAGGGAGAGAAAATTGTTTGGAAAAAGTTGTTAAAGCCAAACAGAAGACGTGCTTGTGCACAAAAACATACCTTTCCTCCCTTTTTTTAGCAGTGGGTTCAGGCAGACGATCTGCTGATTTTCCTTCTGCGGTCTGAAAGGCTCTGCTCATGGGACACCGCCTTTAGATAGAAGCTGATCTAACAAATCACTTAGCCGCTTGTGGAAACTGAAGTTCGAGAATAGTGCTGGGGATTTCAAGTTGAAAACTTTACACTTGGTGCCCAAGAGCTTCACTGCATTCTCCACCTTGATTTTTGGTGATGCAAGTTCTAAATTGGTGCATTGCTGCAAACAAAATGCCCTCAGCAAATGCCATGAGTTGTCAGCCCTTAGAAAAGGGTAAGGACACTTGCTTGTTACATGAGTCTGTGATTCAGACAAGCTGTGTAAGGTGGTAAATTGAAATCACTTCGTTTTTAAAGGGAGTGGGTGATAATAGGTGTTGGAATTTCATTACAAATACAACATCTGAAAACTGTTGTGCATGCCAGCAGAGTTTTCTGAGCATCCGCGTTCATGTGGCGCATGCCTGCCTGGAAAAGAAGAAAAATGAAGACAAGCCCTACCAAAGATCAGAGTTTTCAGGACTGCAGATGAAAAGAATGAATGCATATGTGTCAGATAAGTAATGGCTGAAAACAGAAATGAGCTCTGCAGTGTCTTGGGGAGAGCCTGCAGTTGTTAGCAATAATTTGTTGTCTTATGCATGAATGTGATATTGTCTAGTCTGTACACATATACTCTTGTACTTTTCCGCTTGTTTTCTGCCCCCTTCATAAAAGGCAGGATTTTTGCCTAGTTATAAGGAAGACACAAAGTCCTTCCTTGAACCAAGCTGCACACTCCAGGTAATCGGGGAACCAGGCTGTCAGTTCCCTTCTCCCATATGAAACAGACTGAAACACTGCAGAAATTTAGAGGAAAATTCTGTGACTTGTGGAATTTTTATTGTCCATCGGTTTCTTTACTCTGTCTTGGTAACAGCTTGTTTCAGACTTGGCAAATACCACAGCAATACTCTATCTGTTTCAGTGCCACAGCTCCTGCTTTTCACCTGTTCCTTTGTAGTTCCTGAACTGGGTAGGGAGAAGCAGAAAACCATGTAATGATTCTGCATGGCTCTGGATCACCTCCAAGAGATGTGCAGAAATCATAGCAGGTAGGTAGGTAGGTGGGTAGATAGATAGATGTCTCTGCTGAAGAATCTGAAAACTACAGTTTAGCATGATTTTTCCATCAACCCTTCTAGACATAATTTGAACTAAAGTTTTGGGGTGCTTTTCCACACCAGTTGGTAGTCAGGAAACCCTTATGTGTTTCCTTCTCCTTCAGTGAAGAGAGCTAGTCTTGAAGAACACTTGGCAACTTGCAATGGTTGTGAAAGTTTTTTTGGTCTCTTCAGCACACAAATAATGATGTGTCCTCAGACAGAACCCTTTGGAGCTGCATAGTAGATACCAGAGCTGCAGCAGTTTCCTACGAATGGATCTCTGCTGATTTTTGTTTTTATTCTATATCTAGCTCCCTCTTTGCCTATATTTTGTCGAGGATGTGTTGAAGCTGCTGACTGATTACAATTTGTTATTTTTCCTCTCTGCTAATGGCCTATAATACAATTCCTTCAGCTGGTGTTCACGACTGGTGCCAACAGCAGTGCTGCGACCAGCAGAATGCCTCGTCTGCACAGGAACAGGTTCCCCCAGTTGCTGACAGCTTGGGGGGCAGGTGTGAGTGCCTGACAGAATCAAGCTCAAGGCCAATCTGCCTTATGATTTCATAAAATGCTTATGATATCATAAAATACTGACTCAGATTTTTAACAGTTAACCCAACACAAATGTGAAGACAAGCAGTCCTCTTTACTAGCGGTCTCTGGGATTTTATGACCTAGTGACTTGTGAGAGGCGTTTTGAAATGCTGCACAGTAAATAGGCGGTGTTGAGTTTGCTCTGTGCTCTGATTACTTGTTCTGGAGGGGAAGCGGCAGAAGTCCAAGGACCTCTGTTTGGTGGTGCAGCTTTGGCAGGGAAGTGGCTGGCTAAATTGGAACAGTCAATGAGAAATGATCACCAAAAGCTTGAGTTTGCTTTGATTTATACTTCGTGTCTCCCAGGGCCTCTAAGAATAATATTTCTTTTCTGATTTCCGGGGCGATCCCTATGGCTACCTTGCCTGCTCAGCTTGAAAACATGAGTTGCATCCTGGGAGTATCCTGAAAACAAGTTCTGAGGCTTAATCTTGGCTTCTGTATCTCTAAAGGGTGGCTAATAACGTTGTTCTCCTGTAGGCCATGCCTGCACAGAGTGGTTCACCTACAGAGTGGCTGCACGAGCTCACACTGAGGGTTCACCCAGCCCACCACCCTGACTTGGACAGTGGCTGCAAGCAGAAGCCAAGGGCAGACTTGTACCAGGGCAGAGGGTACTATGCTGCCCCCAGCCTCTGACCATTTGTAGCTCACATGATTTCCAGAGCTGATGTCATTTCTCTGTTTAGTATTCTATCTCTGTTCAAGAGCTTGCTCTGTCTCCTGCGGGCATAAGCTTCAAGCATTCGCAGTGGCTGCTAGCAAGAAACTCCACAAGTCTGCTACACAGTGGAGGAATAATGACATTGTTTTGTTTGTTTTGTGGTGCATTTCATATCCCCTAGTTTTTGCACTGGAAGAGTCAGAATGTAATTAATCTCTTCTCCACCTTCTCCATCAGAGAAGCGTGTGCTCTGTTAAGCACACACATAACAGAACATTAAGTGCTTGATGAAATCCAGTGGGAATAAGCAAAACCTTAGCCCAAACCTAAACACAAGCTCATCTGCAAAATGCTTTACTGAATGTGAGGGCTCCAGCAGCGTTGCTGCAGCACTAAACTCATTTTATTCTGTTTTAAAGTGGAACTCCCTGCTCTAAGCCTTTGTTTAGGTGTAGACATTTAAAAGGTCAATTCTAAACCTCTGCTTTCCTTGAGACAAACTTTTCCCCTCTATTCCTGTTTGTTATCTGCTGCCTCAAAAGCCTCCAGGTTTATTAATGTATAAATGAAGTGGGCATGCCATCCCCATGTAACTTTCGTTCTTTTAAGTCTTGCTTTCCTCTGATTGCCATTTGCTCACTGCCGCTGGTCAGAGCCCAACAGCACGAAGAGGGAAGCGAGCACTTGCACTCATCTGGTCATCTTACAGGGACCTGAAGATGCAAAAATCCTGCAGGCACCAAATGGTGCTTCTGAGTGATTAAACAACCAAGTGAAAGCAGTCATTACATCATCGTTGCTGTGTGGCTCCTCTGGCATTCACTCTTCTGTAATTCTGGTGAATTCCTGTATTTATAAGAATCCTGATGCATATATGCGTAGAAAAAAGACCTGGAAGTAATGGAGGATAACTTAAAGGAATGAGAGTCCTTGTGTACGTGCCCAAGCATGTTTTTGATTATTGCCTCCAAAAGTCCTTGTCTCAGTCCGCATCCCTTTCCCCAGAACTTTATTTCTGCGTATGTGACCTGCAGCTGCTGTAATGCCCCAGCTGCAGAGAAAGCAGCAAGAAGTTTCTTAATAAGCTTTTTTTTTTAATTAACAGCTAAAAACTGAATCAAACCATAAAAGTTTTAGGGACTGCATGCAGCTAACTTGTTAGGTGTCCCAGCCCCCATGTGCCACCTGCATGCTGACTGAGGAGTCACCTGGAGATACCTAATAGAAAATCAGAGGGTAGAGGCAAATCTGACACCTGCCCCTAACTTGGGAGAACTTCAGGTAAGTGCCTCTGTCTGCCTGGGACACGGGTCATAACATTGTCCACGAAGGAGACCCCTCTCCTTTGTAATGAAGTTGCTGATTCACCCTTGTCTTTCAGGGTGGTGGGGAGGGGGTGATGGATATAGTGCTCGTCGTGATTATCCAGGACTTAAAACATTGGCCTAGAAAATGGGACCATAAGCTCAATTCACTCCCAGAATGTTTCAAGCCCACATCTCCCAGGATGTGACCCTAGACGCTGAGCTGTATAGCACGTGAAGGCACTCTATGTTAAAGAGCCTTAACAAGCCAGACACATTCTGGAGAGTGGGAGGGACACCACCAGGCTCCTTGTCAGCCATTCCAGATCCAACCATCGGCATCTCTGATGTGCTTTCCCTCTGTCTCTGGCCCAGTGAAACTTCAAATCTGTTCTGCACACTGGCTCAGCTTTGGCATGATGCTGGGGCTGGGGGGCAGTGGGTGACTTGATTCCACCCTACTGCAGCCTCACCTAGAGCTTATCGGTAAAGCAACTTGTAGATTTTATTCTGATTTCCAAAGCAAGCGTTCTTATGAGTAGGCTATTATGCCAAAGATATCACAATAATCTCTGGTATTTCAGAAGAAATGAGAGAAGTGGTGACATGTGCTCACATCAGCATTTAAGATACCCACAGCCAGTAAGTGATATTTATGCTCTGAAGCCTAAACTCTCTGAAATGTCTACAGTGTTGTAAATACTGTTCCTGGTGACTGCTGCATACGAGGTGTGGAAGTGCTCTGTGCTGGCACTGCTGGTGCCCCGGAACCTAAGGGTGTTTTCGGATCTCGTCTCCTTCTGAGGCTGTCATCTGCTGTGAGACTCAAAAAAAGTGTCTATGTGCAGGCCCTGTTTTATTCAACAGCTTGTAAACATTTGCTAGAATGAAAAAGGTGAAGAAAAGTTATATCATAGTGGAGGAGAGGGAAGGTTGGGTGCTACTTCACCAAATGGGAGATGTCTCATCTCTTCCCCTTCTTAGCCCATACAAGATACTCAAATACTGCCAGCAAAAGTTATAGCAGAATGGAGAAACATTATAGGTTTATAATGTAAATAATTTGGTTTTGCTGTTGTCTTTTTCTTCTTTTCCCCAAATGACCAAATAATTTTAACAAAACTTAAAGAGGAAACTATATATTTAGTTGCAGGGCACCAGTTTACTGGTGTTTTTCTAAAAGTGACAGCTTTGGGGGAAAGAGAGAAAGGGAAAGGGCGTGTGCCTTTGCAGCCATTCCCACACTCTGCTTCTGCTGCCCTCAAACAGCTTGTGTCACAGTGGGGGAAATCTGAACCAGGCTGAAGTCCCTCAGGAAATATATTCATGAAAAACAGCGCATACAAAATCATGACCTAAAAGTGGATGTCGAGGTGAGGGATTTCTTCGGTTGCTGTGGGAGTTCATTGCAGCCTGGGAGAGCTCCGTCATGCGCAGATGTCATGCGCCTGTGCCCTCCTGGTGGGAAGCGCCCGTGTGCCGGAGGAGCAGATTGTAGGGCAGCCTCACGGCAGAGACCGGTCCCTTACCTCAGGGCTATAAACCCTCTCTACATACCCTGGGACCCAGCTGGCGAGGGCCCGCTGCAGCGGTGTTGTGGGCGCTGGCGGTCTGGACTGGGGCACCTCTTCCCCTTGGGAAGAATGAGGGGGGAGAAAAATAGAACAAAGCCACCGCGGGGAGCCCCTTGCTCACCGTGACCTGCCCCTGTATCCGTCTGCGGGGATTAGCGTTGCGGAGAGTTTGTAGGCTGTTGCAGCCTGGCGCAAAACTAGACACATATTAACGCTTAAACCACCCCTCCCCCCCAACCCTCCTTATGTGAGCAAGGTTCTGAGAGTTGTCACAAAATGTGTTTGGGATATCGTGATAAATCCTGCTAGGCCTCCTGCCAGCACATTTCAGAGGGCAGCAGAAAGCCCAGGCCTCCTGCCTGCCACCAAGCCGACCTGCTGCCTGTCTGTGCAGACAGGCAAAGAGAAACCCAAAAAAAACTTGCTGTTTAACTATCTAAAAATGGGAAAGCTGGAGAAATCATCTTGGAAAGGAAGTGAGAGACCTGGAAAGTGAAGGAAAGCACACCTGGAGAAGAGAGTCTGTGAATACCCATGGATATTTATGTGGTTTAGCAACTCTGTTAAGATGTTCCCAGCATCTCCAAGAAGGTAGGGAAAAAAAGAAAAGGCTCTAGCTTTACAGATCCTTGTGTCTGTGGGATACTAATAAAAATAGCTGTCGCCCACATACTCATCAAAGTCCGCTGCCCACATAGGAGCCCAAAAAGAAAATGCTGTTTCTGAATTTTTTACTGTGTTCTGAAAAATATACATGATATAGGGGAATCTAGAAATCCACATAGGATCCTATTTTTAATATTACCTTCTGCGATGATTACAGTTTGTCTTTGCCATGGGCTTGTTCTCCTATAGCATGTCATAATGTTTTTGCACTTGGCAAAGAGCAACCCATTTACCCTGCAAATAGCTGTATTGTAACAGGCAAATTTCCTTAAATTCAGCTATATTCCCTTCTACTTTTAACCCAAGATATTCCTGAGTGAATAATGCATAATATTTCACATTATAACATCTGTAAGTTAACAGGAAAGGGAGGAAGGATGAGCCTCCCCTACAGTTTACCTCATATCTCACACAATTTCTGTGAATCACTCTCTCATTGGGACATCTTGACAAGAGAGCCCAGGGAGCTCAGATAGCATTTTGCAGGGAAAACACTTTGCTGTGGAAAGGGCACGCTCCTGAGAGAGCCACCTAAAAGCATCTTTGTCTTGATCTCACTTGACAGAGCAGAGCTGTGCCAGGGCTACGGGGCACCACGTGGGGTGAGAGCAGGTTTCCTCCATCCTAGCTCGTCCTCGCTCCCTGGAGATTTCAGGTCACTGAACTCAGCAGTACAAGATTTATGTTTTTTGTTCCTTTGACCTCTCTGAAACTGGGTAAAAACAGTAGAAGCCCAGATTTCTTTGTGTGGTTTCAGGCAAGGGCAATTTTTTCAGCTCTCTGTTTACAGAACAGCCAGTGCTGTGAGCTCCTCTTGCTTCTGGGGCTGGATGGCATGTCTGTAAAGCAGGTGGGGATGCTGGGAATGCAAATGCTGAGTATGTCTCAAGTATTTGTGCAAAAATCCAAGAAGCGTCTCATAATCTTCAATATTCTGTTTCAGTCAATATTTGCCACGCTTGAATTGGTCATTCATGGGCGTACTGCCCTTTAGCTGTATCATTTCCTAGTCAATTCATAGAATAATGTCAAGCTGGCTGACTGGAAATCTTTGCTGCAGTATGTACACAAATGGCAGATCTATAAAGCCGACCGGGAAGCAGATATTCACACAGTTGATTGCTTCTGGCTTGGCTAGCGCTGGCGAGGTGAAGAGTTGCTTACTGCTGGGATCAGGGAAATCGTACCCCACCACAGGTTGCTGCTTTGCTCAGGATCATAAAGATTAACACATGGAAACATAATGATATCCTGCCTTGTAGTTCAGGTTAAAAGTTTTATTGATCTCACAGGACTTAGCACTGCTTTGAATGTGCAACATCTGGCCTGTGAGAAATAGAAATGCATGCATGTGAAATAGATACTGTGTAAAAAGCGAGAAGTAAAGGATAAAGCTAATAGCAACGCTTTGCCAGAAGTGTTATGGATTTAAATATTGATGTACACATCAGCACCTTCTTTCATTACTGACTAATGTGCAGAACTGGCAGTCCCAGAAGAACTGTTGTAACAGCGCTCGTATTCTTTTCTTAAAGCGTCTTCCAAATTAACTTGACTTCATCTCTGTCTCCTCTCTCTCCTTCCCTTCTCAAGTGTTCTCTTGCTATGCATTTATTCACTTCAGTTTCTATTGGTCTTTGAGAACACAAAAAAATGCAGCACTTGCATATGGGTTTGAACAGCCTGACTCATAGGGCTGCATTTTTTAAGGATGTAAGTGACAGTTTTAAAGAGTTTTACTAGTGGGGCTGTTGAAGATTTTTTTTCTGCCTTCACGAGGATGTTCTTCTTTTCATGTTTTTAAAATGGAATTTTCATTTTCGTTTCTATTGCTTGAGGAAAATAAAACCAAGCACCAGGAAAGGTGACTTTCCTCATTCAGATTAGATTGGTACATTTTCTCACCTAAAAAAAAAAAAGCTAAAAAAGCTGAAAAAGGAGAAAAAAGACGAAGTGCTTGACAGTGCACCCATATCAATCTTCCCAGACCTTAATTTTTGGGAGGATGAGGGGTGTCTGAGTTAGTCTTTCATCAGACTGTCAGGACATTATATTCTGTTATAAGCTATAGGTTCTGTTTGCATTTCTGTAGCGTCTTCAATCCCAAAGGACTGACAGCACTTCACCTTCTATCCATCTGGTCTGTCTTCACCCTCTGTTGAAGTACATCTGCCACAGTCTCAGGAGCACAAATTGGAAATGTGTTTAATTGTGTATAACATCTGTCCCACAGTGAAGGACAGAAGCAAAGCAGAATCCAGTAGAAACAGCAGGGGACCTTTAGATAGAAGTGTAGCTAAAAATGAATAATCAACTAATACAATTTTCTGAAAATAAATCTCACTTCATCTCATCCCTTACCTGTTTTAAGCCTATTTGTGTTACAGGCATCACGTGGAAGGTATCTGGTCTACCTGTCACAGCCTATAGCTAGTATTTTGATCAAAACCTGCAAATTTCTAGTTGTTTCTGAATTTGCTTAGGCAGGAGATGCTTTCTGAATCTCAGAGGTCCTCATGTCCTTGCCGAAAATCAGTGGGTACTAATGGAGCCCAGCTCACATACTCATCCCACCGAAACACAGGCTCCCTAGATAGACCAAGTCAGAAGTGTCAAATGGATGCTTGCTCCTGAAAATTTTGATCATAACAGCCGAACCCTGATAATGCACGACAGACACATGTCAGGAAATCGGTCAGGATCAGAAAAGTCTGTTCTAGCTAGTAAGGCACTTCAGGACCTGAAGTAACCACAGGCAGTCAGGGGTTACAGGCACTATAGATGATGGCACTTCTAACGGCACAATAGCACCAGTATTCTGGGACTTTAATTCAGGGACTGGATGGTCAGTGGTATAACTTTGTGTAGCTTCTGCACTGCTCTCTGCAAGAAAACGGGGCAGCCAGCACAGCAGCCCAGAGCGTACGTTTGATGTGCCTGCTTTTCTTCGGCGGAGGCTGTTCTAGTGGTGAAGGGAGGAAAACAGAGCAGAGGTGTGCTGACAAACACGGGCAGGGCCTCTGGCAAACAACCCCCAGAGTAAATGGCTTATTGCATGGAAAGATTTCAGCCCCAATTAGCTGAAATTATAGGGAAGAATGTTTAGCTAGTAAAAAGGGCAGAAATCTGTTGAAGTCTGTGAAATGCTGCATGTTTAAGGCAGACGAAAGTACCGAGGTCATTATTGTAGATAGTTTTTTGAAAGTCCTGTTTTCACCAAGATTATTCAGATTTAATAACACCCTGCATCTCCATGCTGAGGCCATGTGCATGGCAGTGCACACTCTAGAGTCGTCTTTAGCATTGGTCATTTTTCTAATTGTCCCTGAATGTGATTTGTAGGTAAGCGAGTCTGCTGAGGAGATTTGGTATTCATGGTAGCAAGCCACTTCCTTACCTTCCAGTCATCTCGAAGGACTCATTTAGTGATGTCTATCACATACGATTATGTTGGAACCCCATTAATTAATTAATATTAATTGCTAATGGTTATGCAATTAATTGCATTTTGAAGAATATAAAATTGAGTAAATAACTTCAAAGTGTTGAGTCCTATTTGGCAAGCTAATACAGCTCATCCTGCCCAATTACACTGATAAGATTTTAACCTAATTGAGCTCACACTGTGTCTCTCCATTACCTGACATTCAGCAGCTCACAGAGAAGATTAGGGGGATTCAGCGGATGGTGTGCATGTAAAACCAGGAATAGTCATTCCTGGTTCTCATTTAAGCATAAATACATATTAATTCATAACTGAACAATACTTTGTATGGAGGTTGCCATAGAGATGAGCATTTTAAGAAGTTTGAGGCTTTTTCTGGCATTTCAGGTTAAAAATAATGACCCAGGTTACTCAGGACCTCATTACACAATGGCAGGTGCATATTCTCCAGTCTAACCGGTTGCTCACCATAGCATCAAAGGAGCAGAGGGCTTGCCATACTGGATTAAATAATTTGTTCATCTAACTTGACATTATGCCTTCTGCACAGATATTCTTGAGGAAGGTGGAAGGATCCCATAGTCCCTATTACCTATCCAATTATGTTATGTGGTGTACATGGAAGAAACATCCATCCAGAGCCCTGCAGGCAATTAGCTGACACCCAGAAGTGTGATATTCAATTACCCTTATTATTTCAGCACGCTAAGCAGCAAGAGGTGGTTAATGACTGCATGAAATTATCCAGCCTTTTAAAAAACATCTACTCAAAGTTACCAGAACCTTACATAGCATGCCAGCAAAACCCATGAGGCCCACTAACAGCAGTAAAACTGAGGGAGGGTGAGTGGCAGATTATTCACTTGCAAGGCAAAATTAATCTTTTTTGAGCCTGTATTTCGTACCCATGGAATCAGTCCTGAGGGACATTTTACAGGATGATAATGTTCATCCAGAAGCAAACCTATCACTCTCCCCTACTGAAGCTCCTGTTTGTTCATTTGCTGTACGGAACTGGCTATTTTTCAAAAGTTTTGGGCTGCTGAGCTCTCAGTTTCTGTTGCAGCACTTTGGATTGAGAAGTTGCTGATGACTGTATCCATGGTATGCTGACATCTTCTGCCAGTCACCAGACTCCCAGAAAAACACCCCACAATAATGGATATGATCTGATAAAATGCTGCAATGCTGTGAAGAAATGCTTTTGGAGGATTAATTACTTTTCATTGAATAAGAATGGGCGGCTGAACTAATTAACAGATTAAGTCCTTGGAGAAGAAAACTAAAGCTCCTGAGGCGTAACAAACTAAATATAGGAAATTGAGTTAGCTTTCAACAACTGTCTTTTAAAGAACTTTGCAGTAGAGTTCGCACTTGAACAGGTATTTCCATTGTCATGGAAAACTGGGGCCAAAGATGCCAAGCTCCATGTAAATTATGCAGGAAGACAGTATAAAAATATTCCCATTGATCAACAGTGACTGGGTGCCATATCAGACCATATAAGAAAGGAGGTGAACTTTGTCAAACTGATGTTACAAGTGGGCTGCAGGTGAATTTGCACAAGACCTTCAGTCTCTGAAGGACACATACTCTGATTAAGATGTATTGAATCATTACTTATTCAGTAAAAGACAGTCAAGTTCTTCCTGCTAAAAATTCAAGCAAAAAGCTTTATCTTTAAGGCTTAAAGAAAGTAACTTCCATTTAAGTATGAAACTGTCTGCTAATGACAAAGGTGGGGAGATGGGTGCCTCTTATGGCTGCAGACCACCATCCAAGTATTTAGGGTGTCAGGGTGTCAGTTAAAATGCAGTCTCATACTTTTCAACAGTACTGATTGGATCATGTGTATATTCTGTAAACACATATCTCTCCACTGATGTGCGTGACACTGTCTCAGTACATACCAGGACTCATTATGACCTGTTTCACATTTACCAGGTAATCATTTAATTCAACAGCCTTTGTAGAAAAAGACTATTTGACTAAATGGGCTTTCAAAATGGACTAGTTATGGAAAGTGATTTTTAGTCTCTGAAGCAGATGATGGCATTTTGGGCATGGATTTGGGATTCACAAAGTGGGTGTTGTTATTTATATTCCGCAGTGTTAGACCTATTGCTCATGGCAGACAAAAGTCAGCTGCCTCCTCATGGGTCACAGTGAGCACACAGAGAACAAAATACCACTTTGCCAAACTTACTTGATTATTGCAAAATTCTTTTTTTCCCTAATATCTCTGTTTCTTGTAGCAGGTGGTAGGAAAATAGGAGACTGATCAGTAAAAATGCTTTCTTTTCTGCGTGGGGATTAAAATTTCAAGGTGAGTTGTCAGTTCAAATATTCTTGAATACCTACAACTGTAGCTGATTGAATAAAACGAAGGGTAAAATAGAAAAATGGGTGGGTTTGCTTATCTCATTGATCAGGGGAATAAATTGCATTATGAAGTTGATGTTTTCCTGAAACAGAAAAGAAATGATTCTGTGAAAGACATGTAGGAAATAACACCGAACGGGTGCAAGTCTTCTAGTAACTGCCGCCAAGAGCTGCAAACATCAGAGGCAGATGAATAATCACGAACAGAGCAGAACAGCCATTAGACATCATGATAGAAAACCTGCTTTCACACTCACAGACATCAACCTCTCTGTGCAATTTTGAGTTAGCAGAGGCAAACAATTGGCTTTAAAACAAGATAAAGAGCTATGAAAAGGACCTGGCTTTTTGCTTCAAGTGAGTGGACTGTGAGTGAATTCAGCTGTTCTGCTTGAAAAAAGGAACAAATGAGAGCATATGCTTTTGCACTCTGCAGAGAAAATTCTCTGTAAGAAAAAAATCAAACCATTTAAAATTCTTACTTCTTAATAAATCAAGCAAGAACTACCCAAAAATGTCCAACTCTTCTGCAACTCTTTTGAAGCAGAGCTAGCAGGACCTCTCAGGAGAACCTGTAGATTTATGTCCCTCCTGAGAGGGGTGCAGAGAAATGGGGTGGTGGGGGGCTGTGTATCACTAGCTGCTGAACAGCAAGAGCAGTTGAAGGGGGAACACTGTAAGTCTGCATCTTCTTCCATGGTATCTATTTTGCTCTGGTGGAGTGCTATTGACTTCTTACGCATCACTCACACCAGTGAGAGGAGAGTAATTTCATGTCCTGTGTGGCCCAAAATGCTTTAAACACTATTTGGTTTAGTATTTCATTACGAGTTATTTTTATTCTATGAAGGAAGTTGTCAAAGAAGGTGGGAGATGTTATCTGGGGGGCAAGTAGTAAGAGATACTGACTAAAGAAGAGACAATTTAGAGCAAACACAGAGGAAGTGTTCCGGAGACAGAGAACAATTGATCTGCTCAGTGTCACAGAATAAAACCAAGATAACGTGACTTTGCAGGGTGATTTCCTTGTGGGTGCTTTTCTTTCCGTGTGGGTTTGGGAATTTGAAATATAGAACTGTGGGATTTGGCTGCTTTCATTCTCCTCCCCCACCCCCCTTGTTCTGAATGTATCCTAAATTCTAATTTCCACATCCTAAATCTCTCCAGTGCCAAGTGGATAGCAATATTCCACTGGTCACCATCTTTAACAGACTCCAGCTAATTCATGCTGAGATTATTGGAAAAATGCAAACAATATATCTCATCACTGAGCAAGGGCTGCATTTCCCCTGTGGTCTCAAGTATTTTATTTTTATATTTAGGTAAGATTATAGACTTTTAATGAAGTCCTTACCACAAAAATCAGAGAACCTGGAGTTTTAGAATAGAAGAAAATAATTTTCATAGCATCAGAAACAGTTTCTGATTTTGCTGATTCCAAACTGAAATGATGGTACTGGCAGTCTTCTAAATTTTAATTAAAACTTTAAGGTATTCTGAAATTTCAGAGTTAAAATTTATTGTTATAAAACTTCTGCAGGGAAGCAGTTTCCTAAAGAACAAATGACAGACTAGAACAAGTTAGTGGGCTCTCAGAAGTCAGGCTATTCCATAAATTACAATGAAAAGGAGATTCTTTTTAATTTTAAATATATTTTGACCCTTCTTGCTTATTGTAAGCAGCATGCCAATCTCTCCTAAAAAAAGAGAAAATGTTACCATATCATAGAGCTATAAACCATTTGTTCTATACTGAAATGCAACATAAAGGGTTTCAGTTCTGAAATAATGTCATTTTTTCAGCTCGGTTTCAGGAAAAAAAATATTTATGTTCTCTGCTGCTGAAGGATGATCTTGTTATGAATAAATTAAGATTCTTGGAATTCAGACCATTGTGCTGTTTGGCAGGTTTAGTTTCAGGACTTCTATAAAATGATAGGTTGAGCAGATGTTTTTCGATCACTATTTGCATAGTAATATTTTAAGGATATAGAGTCTTTACTCACACAGCTATATTCCCCAGGGAGTCAACAAAATAGTGTATGTAAATCAAGAGAAGTATGACACTTGATTTTGTAAAATTGCATTTGAGGTAACCACCTTCAGAGTGTGTAGAGACTTCAGAGGATTGTACAATAATTTGAAAATGTGTGAAAAAAGTGTCAGCGTGACAGAGATGAGATCCCTTTTTCAGAAAAAATATAATCAGTATTTCTAAAGTACTGACTGATAGAATAGTGTAAAACAAACCAGACTTGTTACAGGCAATTGAATAAATAACATACAAGCCTGAAATTACTTTATGTACTGAATTTACCTGATAGTTCTGATGACTTTACTAACAAGAAGGTATTGCCTGTCAGGAAAGTGATTATCACCATTTCCTCCACATCTCTAAACAGGACTAAACGCGGTCTTCTTGCATAAAGATATGCAATAAGAAGCTGCCACAGAGTTTGCTGACAGATGGTTGTTGAAGCTCTGTCAGTCCTGGTGCTGGAGGAATATCTGTGTATCTTGATAATTTCATCTCCAATATGCAAGGTATTTCCACACAAGTACAAAACCAGTTAAGAAATTTCCAAGTTATACATGTGCTTTTATATATGTATGATTTTCCAAATTATGTATGTGGAAGTTCTCAGTGGTGCAAGAAAGCCAGTTAAGTTTTCTGTTTTCTGTGTAGTTCTCACAGCCTGATATCTGCAGACCCAATGCAGTAGGTGCTATATAGCAAAGTAGTTTTCACTTATGTGAGTAGGCCAGTTGAAATGAGGGCTACTTGTCTGAGCTACACTTGGCACAGAGATTTATTTACATGAGGAGAACCCGGGGGAAAAAAATATGTTCTGCTCACATAGACCTATTATGCAGTCTCTATCTAAATGAATGTATGTTATTTCTAAAATAAACTAACATATAATTACTTTCCTGCTATATAAAAATATCTTTCATGACACAAAATATTTTTGTTAACTTGTAGCAGTGTTGTGAAATGCTGTAGAAAATGTAATTTGATTATAATTCTTTACTATTTCTTTTTAGCTGTATTTTAATAGCATGGTGAAAGGCATTTTATTGCCTAACTATGCAAAAATTGCTTTTCTGGCTTGGTTGGTTTGGCTTACAGTGTTCACTGAAGGAAGTTCTAACACAAGTGCTTGGCTATTAGCATATTAAGGTATTGCTGTGTGGGAAAGCAGTTAAACACTTAAGCATTTCATTGAACTGAAACCACATGGTGTAAAACCACTGAATACCACTGTATTGCCATTCCACAAGGATGGAGAGGATGGAAACACTCAGAGAGAAGGAAACCTAGCTGTTTCTCAGAAGAAGTGAGAAAAGATTAGATGATCTTTGTTACACCAGAAGATAAAGGAAAAAAGAAAGATAGAACACAACATAAATTCCTGTCCTCTTGCCTCAAGAGGAGATCAGCTTGATCAGTGCAAGATCGAATCCAAAGATGCTCGTGGAGTCCTGCTGAAATTGTTCCAGAGCACACCCTGTTGGTTTGGTTTTCTGCTACAGGGACGACAACTAGCTCTTACCTACCTCTGCTGTCAAAAATATTTAAATGCTGTGCTAACTTAGGACTCTAAGTTAATCTCCAGAGTTCAGTTTTGCCATTGAATTCTCCATGGATTGCCTAAACCCAGGAGAACTGTTTTTCTTCTGCTTTATCAGGAAATGGCTTTTATTAACAATTTTACAGGACAAATTTGCAGGCTGAGCTTCATTGTCTGTTGCTTTTCTCAGTTTCATTCAGTAAGGCATTTAAAACTCCAGAAAATTTTTACAGCATTTGCCTGCCCCAACTGTAGAGACTTATGTAGGGATTTATAGTGTAAACAAATAGTAAAAATCCTGGCTAGGACCCCTCCTGTGAAATTTGACTGTTCTTCTACTGTCACATTACATTTAACAGTATGTAAGCTCTACACAAAATAAACTTCCTGCAGGCTTTGAGCTTGGTTCTCTTACTGGAGAAAAAGTATCTTAATTTCCCTGCCAAATATGTAACACTTTCCTTGTTAAATATAGATATGTATCTATAGACAAAACCATATTTCAGACATAGTGATATTTGGGGTTTTTACATGTTGCTAATGGATGATGTCATTCCTTACTTTCTGCAATAATTCCCTCAGTAAAAATACCTTGCAAGTAGTTTTAGCTTTTCTCTATTGGTTTGTTCAAACCAACACAATAACTTGGCCTGAGCCACTCAGTTACTAAACTACACTTACTAGACACCCGTATGTGCCAGGTCCCAGGGATCCTGGGGGTAAGATCGTTCCTCTTCTCTCCTAAACAAAAGAAATCTGAGAAAACCAAAATCAAGCATGAATTCCTTCTGTTACTTGCTATTTTGTCAAAGATGTCTGGCATTAAAAACAAAAAAAAAAAGGAACAATGTCTTTAAATGTGTCTTACAACAGCTCCTTCCTGATTGCTGAGAAAGGTACTTTTCCCCAGAGAGAACAAGCTCTGCACAAATAATTTCTGATGATTTCTCTCCTGTGCAAGGCCTCTCCTGCAACTCAGAATGACTTGTGTGTGTCAGGGCTGCCCCTGGGTGTGCCAGGAAAGAATGTAAAAATGCTGTGACCAGAAACAAGACCTGTATCCTTTAAAAATGAGAGCTACAGACTTCTCTTTGTCATATGTGTACTCACTTTCCTGTGTGCTCATTCTCTTTCTTTTCTAAATTTCAGCCTCAGGGTCTCAGAGCTATAGCAGCACCTTGGCTAATCTGTGTTACCCGGCACTCTCTCTCTGGCAGGTATTTACATCACCCAGAAACCAACAGAAAAGTAGTTTGATATCTGAAGTTAAAAGTGTTATTCATATTAACATCTCAGAGACATTTGCTAATGAGATATTGTTGCAACAGATTTAAAAATCTTTAGTTTGCTACTGGCTTTTAACTTTAGAGGAACTGAGCAGAAGATGATAGGGTGGGTTTTTCCCTTCTGCTTTTGTTCATGTCAAAGCTTTTGGAACAAAGATCTCTTTGGCATTAATGCACTCAGCAGCTGTGATGGCTCTACTTTCCACAGACCGGCAGCCAGTTTGTCTCTCACCATTTGCTGGTTCACCACCACATCAAGAACTCATTGCTCATCCAAGCACCACCAATTGTCAGCAGCACCGGTTCCCCATGATAAAGCAATCATACCCTTGGAAGGTTCCTATTGCCCTCATCATATCTCTAATTTCTGCATGATTTAAATGTGCAGTTGGCACTGCTGATTAGCGGGACCCTGCTGCTGCCCTGGGCACCAGTCCCTGCAAAGGGTCACAGTTTGTTCCCAAGCTCTGAACAGCACTAGGCTGATACTTAAGATCTTGTCCGAAAACCATGGTGTGATGGTTCTTTTGAAGGTCAGTTTTCCTGAGACATGCACAATACACTGCTAAATCTCTGCGAAGCCACGGAAATGGGGATGCATATTTTGCCCAAAACATGACATGAAATTAAAGAACAATGTCACAATGATTAAGGCACTGTGAGGTAATACAGGTGTATAAAGCTGCCTGCTTGTCTGTGTTTGTGATCACTGATTTACTCCTGTAATCTCCAACTCCATCTTCCAAAGGCAGTCTCTTAGTCAGTATGTTCCTTCTGTTGTTTTGTGTGCTCTTCTTAAGCACAGGACTAAGTGCAGAAATAGAATTTTCCTCATGGACTTCTTGGGTTGCTCGTCATAGTATTTGAATTCATCATATATTGTCGTAAGAACCGGGTAGAATTGACTGCTATTGTTGCTCTCGATTTACGACGGGGACACCAAAGCAAAAGGCAGTTAAAGTCGAAGTGACCAGAAGAGCTGGCAATCATGTAAGGTCGGAGTGATGAGGGGCCCTTGAGAAACGCCTGAGGACTAGTTTTCAAGTTTTTAGCACCCCCTGCTTGCTGCCCCTCCTGCTGCTCTGCTGCCCAGCAGCATCACCCTCTTCTGTCATCTTTCACAGCTTGCTCTGCATTCTGGCTGCTGCAAGAATCTCCCTCCAAAATTTAGACTGGTGGCAAAAGCTATGGTTTGGTAGCCTCGTGTAAATTAAAGTGCTCCTTAGCCCAGGCGATCCTACTGACTTCAGTAAGAGTAATAGTCTGGGACTTCCTGTGTTAATCAACAGCAAAAAAAAAAAAAAATAAAGGAGTTGGAAATATACTTTGTATTTCACCTTGGCTGTGAAACAAATATGTATTTTCTAGTACTCAGTTCATGTTATACTGACTACTAAAACAAATATATCAGATGAGAAGACCTACACACAGGCTCATGTTTAAAGGCAGTAAATCCAGCAGAAAGTGAAGAACTGTGTGTTACTGTTTCAAGAAAGCACAACGATCATGCAGCCTCAGAGCTTGCTGTTGGATTAAATCCACAAGTTCTGGAAAAATAAAGCATTCTGGGTCCCAGAATTCATCTTTTCATCTCATTATTTATTTGCAGTTTGTGTATGCTGAGCTGGGCAGACAATAAGGGAATGATGAACAGCATTGAGTTGCAAAGAGGAGCCTTCTGAAGCTGGGTTGTGCTACTGTTTGGATGTGACGCCTTGAGAGCAGCAAAGCTTTGGTGTCTTACGTGACCAGCTATATCCTAAATGAAGGACTGGATGCAAACTCTGAGATAGAGGCTTGGAAGAACTGCAGGGGGGAGATCCATGCCTTATTTGCACTATTTCCTATAAATTTTCCCTAAGCATTTTCTGCCTTTTACTGCTGGGGTTGGGATTGTGCGCTAATTTGACTCTGCTTCTTACATCGTGTTTGCGGGGAGGGAAGGTGAATGCCTACTTTTTAGTCTAACCTAAACTCAAAATCCACTTCAATATTTTTATAGCTACATTAAAAATATTTAAGCAGAAGTTTCAGTTTCTACATCCCTTAGTTTATAGCCAAAGTTCTAAATAGTTTACCAAGACTATTCAATTCACATGTTAGATTCTCTGCTTCTGAAAAGAGGTGTGAAAAGGCACTGCCAAGGTAATGGCAGAACTGTGTGCCACGATGTCTTTAATCAACTAAAGGGATTTTGCTTCCCCCCGGACTTGCATGACTGTGTTAAAATCTAATAGGAAATACGTGTCTCATGCTTCAGAAAACAGATTTTTCATGAACAGCTATGGTTAATGACCACAGTTATCAAGATAAAATTCTATATTGAGTATTCATCTATTCTGATGTTCTCCAGTGCAGGAGGGGAAAAACCTTTCCTTCTAACCTTTTCAGTAATATGCCAGTCTCTCGGATATCTCAAGTGCTAGGTGAAAATGCTTTGTTGTTGTTGCTTTCCAATTGGGTACCCCAGTAAGAAATTTGGTTTGGCTGCATTTTAAGAGCTTGGATCAGGTAGGCATCCTAAGCTTTGCTTTCTGCACTTGCAACTCCAAAAAGACCTAGCATTTTCTTTTTTACTGCCCGTGTAACGTTCAGAGTGCTGTATGGAATCAAAGCCTGGGAATTTATACTCAGTTAAGATATAATGATTCTCCTTTTTATAAAACAGCTGTAGGCAGGTAAACAGTTCAACATTCAAATCAGAGAAAAGAATCTACTGCTTCCAAGAAAGAAGAAGGTGACTGGTAAGAGGAAATGAGAAGAGGGGCAGGAGCAGGAGAAGAAAGGTTGTAGTATGAACGGGTGGCTACCTGAAAAGAACATAAAGCAGGGTTGCTGTAGAGCTTTGCGGTGTTTGGTAGCTTATCATGAAACTGTTCAAGGTTTGAGTCTGCGTCCCTGGGTATTTCCAGGCCCCTCACCTCTCTTAACTACCTTGGAACGTATTCAAACTGCAGACTTGGTACCCTCCCTCAGAGTTCAGCGTCTTTCTGATGGATGCCAAGCAAGATAGCTTACATTTCCCTTCGCAGACCAAGATTAGCCATCCAAAGCCAACACCAGCCTCCGGCATGCAGTAATGCATCATTACCAGGGTTGTTAAACTGCTCAAAGAGCTGGCAGAAAGATAGTCATATCTCCTGATACGGTTTAAAGCTATATAAATATCCTTGACTCCAGGAATAAACCATCTGGCTATATCTCCACTCTCAAAAAAAGGGGGATGCTAGGCCAGCTTTTTTGGTGGAAACTGCTTTAGAGGAGAAGTGGATGAACTTGATATCTTTGTAATCTTAGATGCTTTCAGATAAGCTTTGATCTTGACACTCCATGAAATGCATTTTGCTAGGAGACTTCACAGCAATGCAGAATTAGACTGCTATCTGACTTTTCTAAGGTCACATAGAGGACTAATATCACACTTTGAAACACATCATTTTTACATCTCTAATTAAGAAAAAACACATTGGTTAATTGCTTATTTCCAGGTATAGTATATAGTCAGTAATGTTAACTGCTACATCTGTTTACATCTGGAAGTAGGTGGTAGCAGCAGGAAAGTCTAGAAGTAAAAGAGCAATGACAAAGGAAATTCATACTAAAAAATAGTTGCAATCCTCTCACTCCCTCAAAAAAGCTTAGATTGCAAAAGTAGGTACTAGATAAACTGGCACAACTATGTGCCATTTGAATGTGCTATTCTCATGATTCTGAACCACCCTGGTATTAATACAAAATCACCTCAAAGTCTGTTAAAAATAATGCCAAATTAGCCATCAAATAAATATTTTTAACAATATGGTTAGGCATGTTTTTTATAGAGTCTATGACTTACGAAGAAGTCCTGCTACACAACAGAAATGCTTCACACCCTGAATTGTACAAGCTGAGTGTGGAATAAAAGATGACACCAGGGAATACCAATAAGACTGCTGAAGAAGCTCATGCATAAACAGTGCACACATATAAAGTAGGGGTCACATTTTGGTGATACAAACAAGATCAGGAAGCAAAAGCTTGCTTTTTCAGGCTTCAAGACAGTCATGAGAAGCACTATGATTTTATTAAAATTAGAAACCTGTCTAAGTCTTTTTCATTTTAATATTTCAATTTTTAGTTCAGTCATTTAATGGCTTGTTCAAATCTGTCCTCAGTTATTAAAGGATCTCTGTCTGAAGATATTTTAACAGCCCAAGGGCTTGCTTTAAATACATACTTAATACTAAATAAAATTGAAACAGGATATCTGCAATCCTTCATTTTCATACTTTACTTGTACAAAGCATCACTTAAGTAAAAGGAAGCAAAGGGCTGAAGGGTGATAAGGGGTCAATGTGCTGCTATTGCACTCTGTTTTGCACCTGTACCAACAGTATTACACTTGCCTGCTCTGCATTATGCCATGAAGCCATTTCAAAAAGCTTGGAAAGAGCATGTTTTTGCTGTAAACATCAGGAGAGGAAGCTGCTGACTGCAGAAGGATAAGAGTTTCTTTAAAACAGGGACGAGGAAACAAGTAATTCTATGTCTGTGCTCTAAACAGACAGCCCTTGCTCATGCAGAGAGGTTGGCGAACTGTGGAACTGTAGAAGGAAAATGATGCTGGGGCACCTCATGTACTGTGTTTTGGTGCACTCCATTATTATTGTCTCCAAGATGGATGTAAAATAATACTTTCTACTGTTTCATCTGTCTTGTTTAGCAGTTAATCCACAACCATCTGCAAGATAATAGCTGATGTGCAAACTGAGACATCCTTTAATTTAAGGATAGCACACACCAAAACCAGAGGTGATGAGATCAGTCTGCTTGGTTTGCAGGTCAGCAGGTGGGGAAAACTGGACGGGTTAAGAGATACCACACAGAAAACCATTGGCAGGGCAAGGAAGAGCACACGAATGCTTTACTGAACTTTCATCCCTTAAAGCACTGTCCCCTCTGTTTAAACTAACGGTAGCTTTTCAGGACACGATGAAGAGAAATTGGTACCTTTTCCATTTTGCTCCTAAGTAAGACTTCATGCTGTTGCCTTAAATGCTGTAGTTTTCAAAAAACAGAACAAGCACCGAAAGAAAATGGGCCCATTATCCCTTTGTTCATGGAAGGGTCTGAAAAATGCCCAGCCTGACTGGTGTGCAGCTCAGACATCTGCTGTGCTAATGTGGAGTAAGGAGAGCTGACCTGATGAAAAGATCGGAAAACTCAGTTTCTGTTCAACCCTACTCGTAGTGTCCCGTACCAGTTTGGCACTAGTCACGCGTAGGTTTCCGGGGTTAACCCCAGCTCCACAATGATCACCTCAGGCTCTTGTTCCTCACAAAGCATCTACTGCACTTTTTTCCCCATCCAGAGATCTGAGAGTTTCTCACATCTACGGTTTTATACTCTATGCTAAATTATTTCCTAATCAGTCACCACTTACCACAGCCTTTACTGGATGCCTCTGCCAAAATTCATAGTGCCACTCCCATGGCCAGGGCATTTGAAATCCTTTCCAGAGAAGAGTTAACCCCAGAAACTGGCACAGCTCTGACTCTCGTTACTCTCCTTCCCCAACACCTCGCTCCCACCCCAGCTCACAGCGCAGCAGGTACAGCCAGCACAGGCCCTCCTTTGCAAACCCTGTACGACCACACAACTTCTCCTCCTGGGCTGGGTGTCTGGGATGTGGAGGGAGCAATGCTGGGATGCAGAGCTGCAGGGAGGTGGGAGGATGCCTTCCTCCCCCGGCACGGGCCTATCTCTAGAAGCAGCTGTGCTTGGTGGAAATGTGGATAATGCTGCCCGTGGACACGCAGAGCTTCGCTTTTTCTTTTTGAGTGCGTGTGTGCAACATACAGCTCTGCTGCAGAAAAGCTGAATCTCATTTTTCATGCCCAGATGGGAAATTTCCTTCTTTCCAGGTTCATCTGCTGGTGGCTACTGGGATTTTCTTCCCCTACACTGGTCAGTTCTGAACTCTGGTTGGGTTTTCTCTCAGGGTTTAACTGGTTTCTTAGGGTTTACTGCTGTACTTGCTTGACAAAGTACAAGAACCCTTTGTTGGCATTGGGGACAACAAATATTTAAAATGTAGGAATGCAAAAGAAAAATTATTGAGCTATTTCTGTAAGGGCTAAAAACTTAGATATGATCTTGAAGAACTTGGGTTTTCTCTGTGAGCAACAAGGGTACACAGATATGGTGCAGACTGCAAACATGTCAAGTTCAGCTTTTCTGTTTAACAGGTCTGCTGAATGTCACAGAAGCAGCAGCATCACCCAGCCCTGCAGTGGGGCAGCACTGTGCATGGAAGAGGCATTCCTTGCTTTCCACCTTTCTTGACTTTGTGCCTACATCCAAGAGTGACTTGACTTATTCCCACTTCACCAGCTGGTAATTTTTCTAATTTTTATTAATAAAATTTTTTTGATTTTTTTTTTGCTTCATGACCTTATCCTTAGTTCCTAACTGGTATCTATCTTCTTTTCCTTCCCTGCCTTGTCTGTCTGTCTGTCTTTTTTCTTATCTCCCTCCAGGCCATACAGCTCTCTCCCCACCTAAAGCTCCTGCTACAGGATTTTCCCGCACTTCTTCATTCATACAAGAACTATGGGGAAAATATATTTGCTGGTCATTTTCAGGGTTGTTTTGCTGGAAACGCTTTAATTGTGGAAACTGTTGTGGCAATGTTATTGTTTTTCTGTTGGGCTGTATTGGAGACACTAAAGCAGTTGTACATCTCAGTGTGGCAGTCTGTCTGTCACAGGAATATTGTAGCGAGGACAGACCAAAGACACAAGTAAAAGGAGTTTGATATGAAATTCTTCTGAGGGCAACTGAAATAAATGGATAAAACAGACCAGCTTTGAAGTAGGTAAATCATTCTTCAAGAAGGCTGATATGTCCAAAAGCTTGTTTGATTTCTTTTTCCCATTGCATCAGTTATTTTAACTGGAAGACACTACCTCACCCCTCCAGCCTTGTCTTGTTGAAGCAATCCGTGCAGAAAACAGACTGCAGGGTTTTTTTGAGATAACTGTCCTGTTGCTATAACAACCCTCACGTAATGTTTCACCCAGTCTTGATATTCACAGAGTAAAATGGAGTGCAATTTCTAATATTTTCCTGTCTTGTGTTCTGATATTGTGTCTCCAATGTGGCCACAAGTGAAACTTGTAACTCACCCAACTGTTCTGCTACTGCTTGAGTTTGGACTGGGACGAACATCTTTCCACCGTTCCAATTAGCAGCATAGCAGTATGATGCCAACCTAGGACTATTGGCAGAATGAACAGAGATAGCAAAAGGTCAAAAACTTATTTGTTAGTTCTAGCTGTTTGGCCCAGTTGACGGAAATGACGTGCTGTAGACTGCAGGTAGCAGATATCAACAGTTGTACCCAGTTTACTTTCTTCGCAAGGCCAATACACACTCTCTGCTCTACACTGAATTCCCAGTTCAGTTTTGAAAGTCTCAGGGTCTGAAGGTTTGAAGTTGGAAAGCAGAGACTCTCCTGGGAGGTACTGTGAACCTTCTGAATTCTCCACCTGGAGAGCTGAGCTTTCATTGTTCCCCGTTACAGAGCTCATTCATGGTGTCTCATTCCCTAGATTCAGTGTAATGTTTTGGGTTGAGTGACTCCCACAGGAGAAGGGATGGAAGGAACCACTTCTGCATTGTATATATTATAGGGCAAAATACTAAAGGAAAAAGTTTAATGTCCAGAAAATTCCTTTGAATTCTCCAGTTCTCAGCGAAGACAGCAAGTGGACTAGGAAGTAAATTTTTTTTTAAAAAAAAGAAGTGATTGCAAACAATTAAAAATCAAACAAACCAGAAAATGAGATCTCCTTTCAACTACATGTTCCCAATCTTGCCAAGTCCTTTCATGCCAGAAGATGCTACAGACATTTACCTTTGCCATTTTCCAGCTTGGATAACAAAACCAAGGCCTGAAACAGCAAATCGCTGTGGTAGTGTGGAATATTTCAGTTGGAACAGGGCAAATGCTCCCAGTAGGTGAATTACTTCTTTTTGCTTGGAAGGACCATAGCAGTCTACTTACTGCAATGTACTTCGTTTGGCAACAGTAACATTTGCTTTCTAGAGAAAATTTCAGAGAACAGCTAAGTGCGAATAGGGTCTTGTGAGTACAAATGTGCATGACCAGCTTGGAGCACATGAGCTTCCCCACCAGTGCCCTGAGTTCCTCTGTGGTCTGTGTCGTCATCTGCATGCGGAGGAGGTGAGGCTAACGCATACCCACGTGGGCACGGTGCCTCCTGCACTGATTTTACAGCAATAGCAATCACTTGGAAAGAGCAAAAGATTGCAGACTGTATGCCATGGCTAATGATATTCCACTTTCCTCCTGCCTAGATGTTGTGTATCTTTACTGACCCATGTGATCCCATGCTATGCAATGTTTTGGGGGACGTGGTTCAGCATAAAAATCAAAGACCGCTCCTTCTCTTGCTGCCTGCTCTTTTCACTCACAGCTTCCTCCACCTCTCCGCTGCACGCTGCTGCAAAGGCTGAGGGGGAGCAGTGGGTTTCAGGAAGGTGGTGATATCTCTTTGCTACAGAGAGGTTAAGCAATCTTAGGATCTTGTTTCCTGAATGTAACCTTCCAATTATTTGAAAGAGACTGCTACCGTATTTGAACAATCTCTCTACATAAACCAGTGTCATCTCAGAAAACATGCCTTCTTGCAGCTATAAAATATGTTTTTGCGTGTTTCTAATTCTGCAGAAAAAACCCTAAACTAAGTATTTTCATGTTAAGTTAAGCATGTAAATTAAAAAAAAAAAAGGATTGAATTTGGAATACAATTGCCAAATGTCCTCTCTAAATCTGATAACTTGACGCAATCAGGAGCTCTAGGAGAGGAATGATTGTGAGTAGCTGACATGGTTTTAAAATTTATTGTGAATACAGTTGAACTTTGCTCAGAGGTATAACCACCATCTCCGCATGCATATGCATAATCTGCCTTTCGCAAAAACAAGGGATCAAGACGCTGCCTATCTTTAATAACTAAAGATCTGGTGACATTTTCCTACAAGCTATATTTTAGCCTTTGTGTTCTGGCTGGGCTCCAACTCAGCTAATCCAGCCTACCCTGTGGTTTCAGCCACTTTCCTGAGCCCTGTGTCTCTGTGGTATAGGGAGACTGCCCACGGCACTGCTGTGCCCTCCATCTCCAGCCCCAAGATCAGGGCACGTGTTTGGCTGGGGAGAGTGTGTGGATGTGTGAGGGATCAGAAAGGTACTTCTAACGCAATTTCTTTTTGTTGTGGAGCAAGAAACAACTTATGCTGATGAGAATAGCCACGGTACAGTTAGTGAGGAGGGAAGGGGGCAGAGAACATCAAGGGCACAGCAAGATCCCAGCTGTGTTCCAATGAATAGTGTGATAAATAGGAATAACCCTCTGTGGGAATCAGTGGGGCGGATTTGCCCTATTGCTGGCAAGAGTGGAATGATTCTTGTCCCCAAGATATCATCACTAATACAGTCCTCTCTTTTATAGCCTGGTTCCTGGCACACTTTTGTGAGCACTTTACAGCTGTTGACTGGTGAAGAGGGGTTTGTGCCTATGGTCTCACCTGCTATTACTTTGTGACTTTGTTTGTGTGTTTGTTTTGCAGACAGCTAAATCCTTTCCTTCCAGTGCCACTGAGACAAACACCATGGTATTGGTACACTATATGCTCAAATAATATGTTTTTACAGTTTAATCAAAGAGGGCAGGGGCAAGCTGTGGGCTGATGGCATGGTCCCAAGCTAATCAATTTTTTTACCTGACATTTCGTTTTTAAGCAGCTGGTAAGCTTTCAGACTTCCCAACAGGTGCCACCAGTCATGGCTAACCCTGCTGTCACAAAGGCTGCAGGTGTTGACTAGACTGGGTCAGTGGGAAGCCCTGCTGGGTAAAGGAACCTGGAGGGTCTTGGCTAGTTCCATAGTATTTCATGTGGAAGTAAAAAATAAGCTCAGAATGAATCTGTCTTCAATCCTGCCTTTGTACCAAAGTGAGAGGTCTTTTGCAGAGATGTTTTCATTTTCTGTTTTTCCAACAAAGGGTAGATATGATGGGAAAATAGAAATTTTACCTAGAGGAAAGTTGCAGTATTTTGGGTTTTGGTTTTTACATTTTAGTGTATTAAAAGGTGAAGTAGAAATGCTTGTCCAAAGGTGTTCCTGAAATGAAATGAACTATTTTGGAGCAATGAGTGCTCCTGATTTTGCTATTACACTGTGACATCAGATATATAGTTTAAATGGTATGTCCAGAGACCATGGGGTTATCAAGTACCCAACAGCAGCACCAATGAAGGACTGAACAGCTGAAAAAGACACAGAAATTAATGCTGAAGCCATGCAGACAAATTGTTCAATTTTGATCTGCTCATAGAAGATACAAATAGTAAATCAAAATCAGAATTTTCTGAAGGAAGTTTTCAACATAGAGGAAGCCACATCTCATTGGAAAAATGGTTTGCTTTAAATCTTTTTTCCTGATCAATTAAGAAGCGTGTCACCCTTGCTTTGTCATGCTCCAGGAGAACAAGTCTTGCTCATTCTCCAGCCCACCCTCAAGAGAGAAACAAACACTTGCTGTGGCAGGGCTCAGATCCCATAACACACACTCAGCCAGGGCCTGCAGTTTCTTTGTCAGAAAGCTCTTGGTCTTTGTTTCTTTCCTGAGTCTTTGGACACAGCCTTGGGATTTTATCAATCTTGGAGATGAACCAACTCTTGCAAAGGGGGCCCAGAAAGCTCTTGTTGAATACACGCACTTCTCTAACGCAGAAGGCGGAATTTACTGGCTTTTTCAGAATATTTTTTGTTAACTTTTTGGATGTATTGTAGTATTTCTTCAGCTTTATTTCAGTGCCTACAGAGTACCCACCAGTGGATTGTTAGGGGATGCTTCAGGCACAGGGCTACTCACTGGAGGGGTCTGCACTGACCCAAGTGGAGTTTTCTCTTTTCACCATCTCATCAGGTCACTCACAGCAGACCTGGAGAAGCAGAGAACTACACTCTGGCAACAATCCTTTCAGGTTTACTCTGTTGTAGTACATTATCCCTGGGGGTCAGTAGGATTGTGGTCTGGAATTTATTTGATTTCTTTGTTTGCTTGTCTTGCTTTCTAGAGCAGAGAAGGCAGGGCAGTTTTGGGAAGGAGACAGGGAGTGCACTGTTCCTCATCCCCCCATGCCCTTTCTGTGCTCAGGCTGGGAGCACATGCCTGCAGTGAGAAGAATGAGTGCACATTACTTTTACATGTTTCTGTTTTTTGTCCTGCCAGGGGACTGCATGGTAGTCAGAATAGCCTGAAGATTGCTTTGCCTTGGATCCTGTGCTGTACTCAGAGAGCAGGTATCTGACAGGTTGGCTTTGCTTGGTGTCATGGTTCTCGCTGTTCCATTTGTGCAACTTACAGCGTCTGCAGAGCACTATAGTTGGGTCTCACAGTGCTGAGACAGAGCCCCTTAAACACCTGTTGGGCATACTTCCCTGGAGAGGTGGCACAGAAATCAGACAGGAGTGTCTGACGGAGGGCTCACCTTGTGTACTTGGGCAGCAGACACACCCCAGCTGTGTAAGCTCAGCCTTTCTGCTTGTGCTACCGGGCAGCATAGGGGCATCTTTGCCTCACAGGACCATCAGATAATTCAGGTTGGAAGAGGCATCGGGAAGGCTCTACTCCAACCCATGTGCTCAAAGCCGGGTCAGCTGATGTCAGACTGGGATGCTCAGGCCTCTATCCAGGCATATTGCCAGAGAGATTCTTGTCATGTGTGACAAATCAGTAACTCTTCTGCAGGCACTTTTGGTTTTTTTTCCTGAAAGCAGTAAGATTTTCAGGAAACTGTGACATAATAAGCAACAGAAAAACACTTTTGTGGAAATCCCTGATTTTTTTTCTGTTCTCTAAGTGTTGGCCTGTATATGCTCTATTATACCTCTGCAACCTCTACTGTGGTGTACTGCTCTTGGGGTAGAAGATTGTTTCTTCCTTGACAAAACAGCCAAGTATCTATATTTTAAACATCTTCCTCAGTCCCCCTGTGACTTCGAAAGCATTTATTTACTTGCATAATAGATATTTCATATGGGCTGGAAACAGACAGGGAGACAAATCCTGATAAAGGCTGGAAATCATCTGACAATTTCAGTGAGAGTTTAGGTGCTCCATACCACTTTTGATTGCCATTTATTTTAGATTTCAGTACCACAGCCAGGTTTGAGATATGGAAATTGCCGTAGGGAGCCTGAGCACAGCCAGGAACTGGCTGCAGGGGAAATAGCTAGTTTTAAAGAGGAACTGCAGGAGGTTCCTAGAAGATCTGACCCTGTTAGTTTTCATTAATGACCTTTACACAAACAGGACGAGTGCAGCACTGACAGAATTGGGAAGCGTTGTCATACAGAACACTATGGGAAGATCAGCAGGAAAGGATGGAAGGAGGATGGTACATGTGGCTGAAAAATATTTGACTCCAGGATATCAAAAAAACCCCTTTAGGACAAGAAAGTCTCTGATACAAACTTCCACTATAACATGATCAGGGAGAAGTGACTGAGGTAGATTTGAGTGTACTTGTCAACAACAAGACCAGTGGCAAGACACGCGTATGAGAGACAGAGATAGGAAAACATACCCCTAAGATTCTTTGGGAAGGACATTTCCCTGTTAGGGAAGTTTAAATACCACTGGGCAATGTCCTGATGACCTCTCTCCAGAAATACAGCAGTCAGGAATTTAGTCATCTGTTTTCAAGAAAAATGAACTGAAACTAGAAGAAGTTAAAAAATTATGTCCAAGAAGTCAGCAAATGAGACAGTCTGTAGGAGAATAGAAAATGATGAATGAAATGGAAAAATAAAGGTTAAGTGATTGTAGAGTATGCTTTTACTGTATAAATACAACCAGAAAATACATACTTGACACGGTTACATGCTTTTTTGTTCCTCTTTTCTCCTTGTTTCTGGGCTTTTTTTGGAACTAGATGAATTTCAGCAGAGCCAGGAGCAGCAAGCAAACCAGTAGGAGACACTCGTATTTGGTAGGTAGTTCCTATTGCGATTAGGGGTATTAGCAAGCGACTTTGTGGTTTTCTCCATGTCTTTTGTTCTCCTTTCCTTCCAAAGTTGTTGTAAAGCCATACTGCTCAAGTCAAATGTTGATATATTTTTGGATAATTTTTGGAGAAGATTTCTGGTCTCGTGTCCCCCTTCTCTTCTCCTTGTAAGTAGTTTCCATTTAGAAAGTACCACATTTGATTTGGGATATTTCCTAAAAATAGATCACAAATACACCTACATCATGTACCAGACCTGATTATGGCATGGAGACTACTCCCATTTCCTCCCTTCCCATAACCATTTGCAGCCCTCCTCAAGTTTTGATCTCTTCTCCAGTGGACTAGCTTTGATTTCCATATCCTCATTCCTATTCTATATATTGCCTTTGTCATCAGTGCATCCATCCTTACTGAAAATCTTTAATCTACAGGTTACCCAATCATCAGGACAAACGGGCAAACTTTTTTCCTTGTTTCCTTCTGCTGTATATTTCCAAAGGGCATTTTGTTGTTTGGTTTCATATGTCTTACAGGAACTAACTCAGATCAATTTTTGGCAGTTCCTGTTTTTTACCCTTGTATGTCTTAACCTGTGAAATCTAGATTACTGATTTTTACCTTTCTAGCTCTTGTAAGCTTTTTGCTTATATACTTTGCTTATATCCTTTTTAAGGGTAAATTTTCATGATATCCTGTTAAAAGTGGATATTTATTTACGTGAGTGTGGAAACCATTTCTGTAAGTTTTTCTTCTGGCTGAGGGTAAATATTTCTATTACTTTTAGCTCTTCAGACAGTAGAGAATGCCTTTCTTCTTCCACAATCAAACTGCTTTATCATCTCAGTCCAACTGATTTTGCAAATCAGCTTCCTTACCTTGTCTAAATTTGCTTCTCTGAAATCCAAATCCTTAGCTAAAGACGTACTCCTATTTATTCTGTGATTTTAAACATAAGCTGAATCAATTTGTGCTCATTCTGCAGTTACTTTACATTATTCTGTTCTATTAACCATCTCTCTTTTAATGCCCTTTTCACTTGCTGAAATCCCACAGCGTAACATCTCATTGACTGTCTCTAACTGCGATGAAGAAATGAGTTGGCTAATACATCCATGAATATCTTGTCATTTCAGGTATTGATAGCATTGGTTCTGCAGCCAGTATTCTGGAAATTCAGCTTTCCCATAACACTACAAGTGCCTGTAGTATTTCTATCTGAAATGGAATGAGAGCTCTCTGTCACAACCAGTCAGACCGATGTGAAAGTGCAACCTCTCTACTTATATGAAAATTCAACCAAAAACCACCAAGCACCTGGCCTTGACTGCTGAAGAACCATATCCCCAGAAATACTTGTTCCACTTCCAGTGGCCTTACCTACTTGCTGTCCTGTAGTATAAAATATTGTATAACCTGTTATTAAAACTATGCAACATTTCTTCCTCAAAAACCTGCAGAATGTTTGCTTCCGAGAAGAGATTTCATCTGCAGCAGAAGGAAAGAGTCCAACTGATGAAAAAAAGACAACACGGTGCCTGAGAGGAGGGAGGGCCCATCAACAATACCAGGGTCTTTGTTAGTGCTCACGAGTCTGTATTAGGACTCACTGGCCTTCCTGCTGCCCCCTCCCTCCTTTTCTCCTTGCTGCACTGGTTGCAATAGGTTTCTGTGGGTGATTGAATGTGGTGAATTTTTGCAACATGTTACAGTTAGAGAAATGCATGCGCTAAATTGTGCTGGGCTTAGATGCTGTGAAAACGCACATTGTTCAACAGCCATCGTCGTAATTCACTTTGTAAATCTGGCAGTGCTTCGATCCACCATAGGCTTAAACATAGAGGCCAGGCTGGTTAATGACCTTTTAAATGGACAAATCCTGGCAGATCTGCCTCTGTGCTTCAGAGGGAGATGTGTTGTCAATGTATCAAGTCAGATATATTGCCCCTGTCCTGCTTGATTTAACTTCCCCATGGGTATTTAATTGTGGAACTGGAGAATGTATAGGTAACTTAAGGTAAAACAGAACTGCAAATGATGGATTTTTCAGCAAATACTCTTCAGTTAATTGGACCAGTGTTTAGAAAGCATAACTACTAAAAAAGGACACAGAAAGAGGTTACTTGAAAGGCTAATGCATCTGGATTTAAGACATTTCTGGCTGGATATTTTTTTAGGATCGTACACAGTTGTAAACAAATGAAGAATTTTGAGAAACTCTTTTAGAATAGTATTCAGGTTCCTGTGGGTTTTTTTAAGGTGCGAATTAGTATCTCTCAAGTTAGAAAGCCTGGTCAAGTGTTTTTAGGATTATGAAGACTGCCTAATTTTTCTGTGCAAAAGACAGATTTTTAAACAGACTTCATGAATTTTAGGACAGGAGAAGCCAAATTAGCTGCAAAACTTCAGAGCAGGATTGTAGAGACCCAGTAAAACTCTAGCTTTGTGGCCCCAGGGAGAATTTTGTCATTTTCTTCGATAAAAATGCTTAAAAAAAAGTGTCAAATAAGCAAATCCAAAACCAAGACACCATTTTACAGTTACCAAGGTGGCCTCAAAAATTTGCCTTTTAATGCAGGAGAAAGATTAGAAGCCCAGTGCAGCCAGGAGGATGAGATAGTGCTGATTTTTGTGCGCAGCCAAGATGTGGTTAACATAGTCTGTTATAGGCATTTTGCAACATCAAGCCCGTGATCGTAAAAGCTTAAAATTACACTGTTTGTATGGTCTAATTCCCGTCTATCTGTGCTGTAATCACTTTGCTCAGAGCTGTAATTTCTTTTTTTCCCTTGTAATTTTTACTGTGAGAATGTGTTTGCCAAAGTAAGAAAGAGACTACAATCTGTTGTGAAGTAACTGTCAAGTAACAGTATTATTATTAAAATACAGTAACTTGAGAAATATTTCCAATAGAGACAGAAAAGAAATATGGGTTCGTGATGACTTGCATGAAAGTCTTTTTCCTCTGAATCTTACTGTGGGCAGGTGATGCTGGCTGCCCAGTTCACAAAACCTGGCCAAGTGCAGCCTTCTTGGCTGCGTCCCTGAAATTGATCTGTGCTGTCACAGCATCACTCAAGAGCACTCTGACACCTCATGTAAAACCTCCACCTCTCCTAAGCTCTTACATCTCAGAAACATCTGCAAGTGCTTTCAGTGACAAGAAAAAGTGGTAGGAGTTCCTGTGTTGTAACCTAGCTTGCTTGGAGTTTGACATGCTTGGAAGTTGACGTGGGGTACATGCCATTTGATTCTTTTAAGGTGACATTTCAAATAGGTGTTGAACAACAAATTGAGAGCTGAAAATAATTACTGAGAACAGTTCACACCTGCTTCTGGATACCTGCTTGAAGCTCTTAGGGCTGACTTTTCCAGAGGCCAGTGAGACGCTTGAGAGCTGGATTTTGTTAAATGAGAATAATTGTCAGTTCTGCAATGAAAGGCACGGGTATTGGAGGGAAAAGCTTAATTAAAAACACACTGTAAGTAGCTGCAATAACAGAGAAAGGACTACTCTCTCATCAGCAGTTTCCAGTTGGTTTACAACATAAAAAAAAAAATAAATCAGACTGCAGATTCACCACAAAATTATTACTTTTCATTAGGTAATAGGTTGCTTTAATGTGCCACTTACTGTTTTCATAGTGGGTACCTAATTTTATTGGTGTCCTGGTTTTAGCATAAACACTGTAAATTTAACACTCACGTAGATGATTATCAAGCTTTGCCTGAGCCTACACCTGCATCTTTATTCGCTTTTCCCATTACAGTTATAGAACCAGTATAGTACCACTAATGAGAGCAGAAATGAGTTGTGGTGTGGACAGGATGCCTGTGTCCAACCTAGTGCCTTGCCCAGTCCTTCCTGCATGAGCATTTATGTTCACTGGAGAAGAATCTTTCAGGAGAACAACGTAAGAGGCTCTGGGGGAAAGTTCCTGTGACTTAGCTGTCTATGGATCCACTGTGCTGTTCTCATGTCTGCTGGTTTTGAAGCTTTCCTTTGGTTTTTGTGGGAGATAATTTTACATCCGAAAATAAGTCTTACCTCATTTTTTTATTGCAACAGAAGAGAGAAGTGACATCCCAAATAATGACTCCATAGCAGAAAAATCATGGAATCATAGAATCTTAGAGTATCTTAAATTGGAAGGGACCCCTAAGGATCAGCAAGTCCAACTCCCTGCTCCTCGCATGACCACCTAAAACTAAACCATATGACTAAGAGCGTCATCCAGATGCTCCTTGAACTCTGACAGACTTGGTGCCATGACCACTTCCCTGGGGAGCCTGTTGCAATGACCAACCACCCTGTCAGTGAAGAACTTTTTCCTAATGTCCAATCTGAACTTCCCCTGATGCAGCTTCTTTCCATTTCCTTGTGTCCTATCACTGGTCACCAGAGAGAGGAGATCAGCACCTCCCCCTAAGCTGAGGAAACTGGAATGTGGAAAAGAATTACCAAATAAAGCTGCTTAGGACACGAGATCTGTTATGACATCTTGTCATAAGGGACATATCATGGACACTTGGGTTTACTAGTTACTGCTGAGTGACTCCTGTTCAAAAGCTGTCAAAGCTAATATCTAACGCCTGTCACCCTCCATGCCCATGGGAATGCACTGAAAGCCTGGATTTTCAGAGCACTGTAAAGTGACTAATGGAAGAAAACAGGAGGAAAAAGTCTCGCTTAATATGTGTCTTTAACATACAGGTACAGAAATGCCAAAGCCCCTGAATATAATGCCATGGGAACACATATAGTGTACGTTCATGGAAGAGACAATAAATGCTTTATAACCAGCTCACCACATGATAGTTAATCAGCACAGGTACTCTGCTGGTGAGGAAGACATAGGAGCTAAATAGCTACCAAATGCAAAACTAAACACTGACTCACTATCCAGATGAGAAGGAATATGCACCTGAACCTGGAGGCCCTATACCAGCTAATTCATTTAGAAAAGCAAGCCAGCAAATAACAGAGAACACACTTCATATAAACACTTTAATAGTAGCATTAAAACCCAAAACATACAGTAAAAGTAATTTTTAATACTCCTAAGGTGCCTTTCAGCAAAATATTCCAAAACATGTCAGCGTCTTGGTCTGCCCTTTGATCTGCAAGTCCAGCTCTGGGTGTGCTACTGTTTGCCTTCCCCAGCAAAGAGAGAGGTATCAAAAGTGGTATGATGCAAGCATTCTGCACAGAGAAGGGGGATGATCTGTATCATCCCTGAGGTCTTCTACATCACTAGTATCAATGTTATCCATGTTATAACTGGGGCACTCAGGCACTGGGGACCTTGATGTTTGCTTTCACAAACAGCGACCACCCGGTATCAAGTGATTACTGCTTAAGGCAAATGGCTAGAAACAGTTAAGAAGCAAATGTGGGTGACATTGTTTATGGTTTACTTCAGTTCATCAAACTCCACTTTGGATAGAAAGAGGCAGGCTGATCTGTTCAGTTTCTCTGTGTGCCAATGAGATGATCAGCTTTTCAGTGTCTTACTTAGCCTGTTTCAGAGGCTTTCCTTTTCCTCCTGTTAGTCTCTGCCAAGTTTCTGTAGACTGTCTGACCTTAGGTAAAGCTCAGAGAGGATTAATTGGCAAAACATCTTCGTATTGATAAACCCGTTCTTGCAACTGATGACCCAGCTGCTGTTGTCTGACTCTTCAGAAGATGTGAAACCAAGGTTTTCCTGTCTCTGGCATTTCGCTTTTCCCAAGTACAGCAACTTCTTCATCACCTTCTTGCTTATGTCACTGAGTTTGCTTCAATTCTACACAGAAAACAATACTTAAGAGAACAATACTTTTTCAGGAAGGACAAAGATGAAATGTAGTATTCAGAGAGTGCCATCCATGCTTTTTAACATAGGGCCATTTTCCCAGGGGATGGATTCTGACCTTTGTACAACCCAAAAATGTGTTTTCCTCCGTAGCAGAATCTGGCCCTAAACAGCTCTTGGTTCTGTTGGCTGGTGCAGTAGGTAGAGGCAGTAGGAGAAGTGCTTGTGTTCCCACATGAGGAAAACGTATAGGGAGTCCTCTGTCACTGACAACAAGCCAGTCAGGGAAGAGTAATGATGTAAAAATTGCACCTTTTAAAAATATATTATTATTGCCCTATTGAAATTCCCTTTTGCTCTCAATAATCTGTCCCTGCCTATTTCTCCTTTACATCCTTAAACCCACTTGCTACTGGAAGATGACCTGCTGAGGTCCTCTGGCACAGGAACAGCCTTGTTCGAAACATCTGGCAGTTCTTCAATAAGCTCAGCCACAGGATTTGTTTATGCAGTATCACATACATCTTTAGCCTGGACCACAATTTCAATACATAACTGTTCCTTATTGCCCTCTATACAACCACATGCGGTGCTGTAAATATTCAGGCTGCTATTGTCGCAACAATGGAGTGCTGCAAGACCTTCTTCCAAACACGGCAACTGCCTTATTGAACAGGATCTCACCTATCGTGTGGTTTCTCAGCAATTCTCTCTGGAATTTTTAAAAACTTTTATGTCATGGCTGGAAGAAACCCCATTCCTATTCAGAAAAACACCTGAAGCGAGCTTTGTTGGTGTCCACGGCTCTTATGGACATATGGAACCTCACGTGTAAGTTTATGGAATTTCCTGACTTAGGGGTCTGACTGAAGGGGATGTCTCACTAATGACATGTCAGCTTTAATAATTTGGCCACATAAACATCTTCCAGTGTCATCTGAAAAGTCCCTGTTGCTCTTCTTTAACACTTCAGTCTTTGTAAAGTTCTCTTTGATGTTGGAAGTCTGTCCCTGTTTCCTCTGCAGTATATCTTACATGGTAAGAATGGCCATTAAGTTTTCAGTCTTGACCAGGACACTTATGGCTTGAAAGTTGGAATATTTGTGGTTTGTGAGCGGAAAGTGAATGAAGACATTAATGTTCAAAGGTGCTAGGTGAAATTAATGAAGAGCCAACCACAAAATTGCCAAAAGCTTGTACTTCTCAGAAAAATAGGTTAAAAAGTTTTTCTTTCCTTAGCTTCCTGCAGTCTTGCATTTCTGTGGAGCTTACTCACGTCACACTTCTGTCACAATACTAAATCTGGGTTTCCAATAATGCCTGGAAGAACATTAATAATATAGAAATTAGAGGAGTTATTGAATGTAATTGAAATGAAAAGTTTCTGTCAATGATTTATTGCTCACAGTGTTAACTGGAGATAAGATGTTTAAACTGAGAAGAAAGAGGCTGACTAGTGTTTTTTTGCCTCCAGGATTGTTTGCATCTAAAATATACCAGAACAGTATAGCACATTTCTATGGGCAGTGTGGAACGCCCTCACTTCCTAGGATACAAGAGATCCTAAATAACCAGGTGAAGATAAATATAGTGAGGTCATTATGAGAAACAATGGCAAATGAAGTTGCAGCCCTGATAAAATGAAGATGCTGATCTCAGCCAGGCAAGTGTCAATCCACTGGCTTATGTCACTGGAACTGATACCAGCATTGGACTTGGGATTTTCAGTCTTTCCCAGCAGCATAAGAAGTGGAGTTTTTTTTTTGAAAGTTCTGAAAATGTTTTAAAATTACCAAAACCAATCTGGTCTGGGCATAGGCTTGGATCTAGGTGGGATTTTCACAAGTACCAAGTGATCTAGGAGCATAACCCTAACAGCAAGCCAGCAGAACACATTTTCCTAATGACCTCAACAGTTCGAAAGGTCCCAGGCTGGTGCTTGGGCAACAGTTTTTAACATTGTTCACACAGCAGCTAGTATGAACCAGGAGCAACATTTGGTGGAATTCGCTTCATCTTATTTTAGCTGTAGAAAATAAGGCATATAAATCCGGCTAGTTGTATACACTTGCTGAGTATCTGACGCAAAGAGACAAGCACTATTCAAGATCAGGCCCTCCCACTACTCTTAACCAGCTTAGGATGAATGAAATTGATTCTGGCAACAGAAATAGGCATTCTTAATGGAGTGCAACTCATTCTACAATCTCACTGGCTGAAAATGGAGCCAAGGGCAAGGAGCTCACCTGCAGGCAAGCAGGCATATAAAATCAGTGAGATGAGTCATGAGATAGCTCTATTTCCTGCACTTAGTTCATAGCAGACCTCTCCTTGATGAGTGTCCTTCCATCTTTCAAGCTGATACAGATGCCTTTTTATTTCCTGAAAGGGTAGAAGGAATGGGGACAAGCTCTGCTAAGGACTGCTCTGATGCTGTGGTCCGGAGTTTTGTCATCCTCCTAATGAGAGATTCAGTTTTGCTTCAAGCTTTAACAGAGAGTGCATTGAACATATTTTGCTAGTTTCCTTTTACAGACCTGGCAAAACCAATGTGAAACTTGTCACTTTACTCAGTTATCTGGAGTGCTCTGGAGGGAGCAACAGCAGTTGTTGCAGACCACAGCCCAAGTCCATTTGCAGTTTTGTCACTGAAAATCCGGGAATAAAACCTCGTAACACCAAAGTAGTGTTAAAAGGCAGACATTCTTTATTGCAGTGCTGGATGCACGGGGAATAATTCCACCGAACATGCATACCCCATACCCCTTCCCTGCAGTTTATATAGATCAAAATATACATATTTATTTTATTCATGCATATTCAGTATTATTCTCTTTGGCGATTGGTATAAACTTTTCTCGCTTCTTACGTAAATTGTTGCACAGACTCAGTTACCCTCTTCTATTGTTCCTATTTGAGTAGGTGGTATTACTTGAGCAAGGGGTCAGTGAGTCGGTGGTCGCGATCTCCTCCTGCCGGAATTACCTTTTACCTGCTCGGCTCGCAATCTTGGCAAACCTGGTCAGTTTCTTCAGTCCGTTTCATAGAACCACACTCCATCATTTCTCTTGACAAAAACACAATTACCTACTATGGTTAGCGTTAATGGTTACCTAGAGACTAGACCCTCCGTTCTAAGACCTAATGTCCAGGTGGGTAGGGCTGTACCAGGAACATAGCAGCACTGTTCGTGTTTATGGTCAACTGATTCCATCACCTTGGTTACAGTTTGGGGGGAGAAACCGGCAGGTAAGAGTGCTGTCACTGTCCGGCACAGACCTGACTGCTAATCAGTGCCTTGCACATGCAGTCGAGGTGCTTATAGAGAAACAAGGTTAGAAACACTGCTACCTAAAGACAGAAGCAATGTGCTTTTCTGTCTGTGTTTTTGTATAGTGCATGTCTTACATTAAAAATGGCACAGCACAATCAAATCTATCTAATCTCTGTTCTTCACTTTGCGCTAGAAGAGGGGAACAACAAGTCTAGTTTGCCTTGTGTTCAGCAAAAGTGAAATGAACCCTCTGGGAGCTCTGCTTGGGTCATTTTGAAGCCTTGTTCTGGAGCATGGGCAGGCTATTGCAAGAACATCGCAAGTGCACAATACCTTCAGGAAAAAAAGAAGTAGGGGTGTGACTGGTCCTTGACAACAGGCTGCTAAAAGACAGCCCAGAGTCTGCACTGATAAAAGTTGTCTGTCATCTGCAGCAACACAATCCGTGGTGAGCCATAGGGGTTGAGGATTAACATCTAGGCTGTTGTTCCTTTTTTAGAGAAAATGGCTGACATTTTGTCTTCTGATTGCCAGGGAGAGAGACAAGAGTCTCACAGTTTGCACAAAGGACTCAATTTCCAATTTTAGGAACATAAAATTTGTCACTTTTTAAGCGGCTTTTCCAGTCAGCTAAAATGAAGCGTGTTAAGATAGTTTTGTCTCTATTAGAGTTTGTGAAGTGGATGGATCTTTTGAAATGAGTGGGACCCCAAGGTTGTGATATCAGTACTAAATCTTACTGCCTTTTTGAAAAAAAGAACCTGTCATCAAATTTTCACAATGATTTTAGTGGCATGAGAGTAAATACATAGCTATCTCTTCCAGTTTTGGAAACACTGGTGCTTAACCCTCTTAAAAGAAATCATTCTGTGCTGTTACAAAGATGTAAATCTCCCAGCTGAGATGAGTACCTTCAAAGAGAAACAGCTATTATTATCTTTACCTAATCAAGGTTGTTGTGTAGACAGAGACACACATAAAAACTGAGTAGGCCCTTGTTAATGCTGTTTGCATATTCCCTCACAATGCTTCCCTTCAAAATCACTGAACTTGTCATCAGCTGCCAATTTTCATCAAGAAAAACCTCTCATTAAGTTTGCCGCAAGCATTTCTGAGCTGTGCTCACAGAATTGGCTTTGAGCTCCTCAGTCTATAGCTGGATCAAACCCTGCTCTGGGAGTGTCTGTCCTGTTATAACTGCTCTTGCTTTCCCATCGCTTCAAGGCTTCTGCTGGTCACCTGGAGGGAGTGAGGAGGAGTGCTTTGATGCATAGCTTGTTTTTGCAGATGAAAGTGGGGAAGATGGTTTGATTTCCTGTGACCCACTCTCCTTTGTTCTCTGTTCCTCTTCTGTCCTTACAGATCCAAAGTTTGGTGAGGATTGTCTTCGTGCCTAGGGTGATAAATGTGGGACAGGGATGCTGTGGACTGTTGTAAGCTGGAACTCTTTTGTGCAGTTGCCTGGAATGACAAGGAGCTGGTTTTATCTTCCTAATGCCTCTCTTTGAACAGGGTGAAAATATACTATGCTTTACACTTGCTGTTTTAACAACCATGTTTTTCACTCATTTCCTGTAGAACAGGAGATAGCCTGTGAGTCCAAGCTATGTTATAGCCCTGGCTCTTACTACCACCTGGAAACATAACGGATAGATCTCTGAAAATAAATATTTTTTTCTTCTTGACACAAAAAAATGCTGGTTTTCAAGTTTTATGTAGCTTGCTCACAACACAGGAACTCTGAAATAGTTAGGATGAAAATAGTTCATTTGCAGAAAACGAGAATTTACACCAGCTCTGTTATTAAGATAGCAGTCTGCTGTGTCGATGCTCCAGGCTAGGGATTTCCCCAACTGTTTTTGAGGGTGGCTGAAGCCAGTAAGTGAGGATGGAGAGTTTCATCCATGGCAAGCCAGATCTGCACCATGGGACTCATTTTTTGCAGGTAGGGGGACGATATGGAAAAGCAGCTCTACAATCCTCTACTGGGATTCTTCATAGCCTGTGCAACAGAGGCAAGTGCTTACTCCATTTCAAAATGGCAGGGTATGAAGAATTCAGTCACTCCCTGATCACAAATGAAATGGAAATAATCCTCAGAATGTATATATATTACTGAATGTGGCCTGCAATGAATTGTATGCCCATGAATATGAAGCATGACCCATTACAGATATTTTTAAACAATATTAAGCAATAAATGAAACAATATTTTATTGCATTGTGTGCTGAAAAATTATGAATTGGATACATGGAAATTTGTCAAATACATTATTAACCAAAGCTCTGGAAAAAAATGGAACAAGATTTGAAGAGGCTTTACAGTGTAAGCAACTATTCAAATCTGTTCTTTTTTTCGTATATATTACAACTGAAATAGATGTATTGGTTTATGAATTTTAAACCTGCAGTCCCAGCCCTTGGCTGCAGCTGTGTAGAGCTGAGGTCACTGTCTTTTGCTTCATGTTGAAACAGAACATGTGTGGGTGAAAGGAAAGAATTGTGATGTTCTCTTCTCTTGCAAAGCAGGGACAAAATCTGGTAAGAGCAGAGAAATGCTAACAAAGATTAAATTATCTGTTCCACTCTTACTGCAAAATTCTTTCCTTCACTAAATCCACCAATTTTTAAATCAATTTTAAAATAGCATGTTCTCTGTGATAACAGCCATGGATATTTTTTTGGTTCAGAACAGACCATTATCATCATCTAGTCTGACCTCCTGGATACCACAAGCCATGAAGTTTCACCTGCGGATTCCACTGCCTAATAATCTGTCAGAGAAGATAAATCTTGGTTAGTGTTTATTTCTGTATTGACTGGCAAATCTTTCCTGCTCTAACACAGAGATTTCAAAAGACTTTCACCCTGACCTGCCACTTAAGTCAATGCTGATAAAATTAGATCAGTCTGTCCAAAGGAATTATTTTCTTTTATTCCAAAGTACTGGATGACATTTTGCTTTTATTAATTTATAGGATGAACAAAATGCCAATCACATCCTTATTTCAGTGCACTGTGTTCCTTGGGGAGCTTGGAGACTGAATTCACATGATACCACAGCCCACCAGTGTAGCTGCCCAGAGTCGTTTCCTCTAACATGCACAAAGCTGACAAATGAGCCAAAGGTTCAAATCAAGGGCTGACCTCTGCAGAGACATTTATAAGAAGTGTTAAGGTCACTTTCTGCCTAGCACAAATGCGCCCTGTCAGCTCTGAGAAATTAATTGAGTAAAGACTCACAATGTTCAATGTATCAGGTAGAAACTTGGCTCCTCTCTTCTTTCAGGAACTAGAATCCTGCTGTGGTTTGGTTTTGTGTGGGTTACCACTCTACTTCAAGACAGCAAGCAAACTGGCAGATGAGCCATTGCAAATGTTCAAGAGGATCCCTTAAAGACAAGGGGATATTCGGCAGAATATTGAATATTCCATTTTATGCTGGGTGCCTGCCAGACTTTGGTGATTCCTGCTCACTTATAATCCAGAAGGATGTCTGGTACTCCAAGAACATTCACTGTTTACTTTATGCTTGCTCAATAATCAAAAAATAGCACTTAAGAAATACATTGAGAATTCCCAAATCGGCAGAGCATACGGATTTTAGCTGTAATCAAAGAAAATGGGTCTTGATGCAGTGAGATGACAAAGTAGCTCTTCACAGTTCTTCCCTTGAGCAATTCTCTTGAATGCAGCTACCACACTGTGAGATGATTATAATGAAGGTTTGCCCATATCCGTCTGGCTAGCATTTGCCTTTCTGATGTCTTATCTGTGTTCTGGATTTTTAGGGTCTTTCAACCGCTTTGGAATCACTAAAAGATAGGGCACCGTTTCATGCTAAATGTTTGAGGCCTATAGCAGGATGGAGCCGATGGATATTTGATAAACATGTACTCTAGCTGGTAGCTGTTTTGGGTCCTTGAACAATACGCTGATTGCCATCTTCCCTAGGGAATAATTCTCCTGTACATTTTCCCACTCACTGTATGCTATTCCATACCCTGTGGTTGCTGACTGTTAAATATATTCGGATTTCTCACTTAAACTTTAAAAATTCAGGCGATAATAAAAGCTGTGAATATGAACAGGGTTTTCTTTAAAATGTGATCTGAACTGTAAGTTCATCATTCTTGGAGAGCTGTAGCTGGGGGCGGACTCTACCAGTGGGGTTGTGTGCTCCATTCAGTTGCACCAGGGACTCCGGAGCTGGCCCACCCCACCAACCAGTGCCACTGAGGAAATGCAGTCAAGCCTTTCCATCCACTTCCTTCATGCACAGCTAATTTTCCATGAGAAAAAAGGATCATCTAGAAACCTTTCTTTAAAGGGAGCCTTTAATGCTGTGCCTTAACAAAATGCTGTGGGAGGGTTAGGCTGTACATGTTGGGGGTGTCCTTTGTTTCTGAAGCCAGTGAGACTGGGTTGCCCTGTTAATCTTTGTTTTGCTGATTACTTACTTTGCCCACAACAGGCTCAGGCTGGGGGTCAGAAATGCAGTTTAACCCTCATGGAAGATTGACAAAGATGTTTTTTACTTTCCTCCATGATGAAGGCACTATTTGCTTTCCGGGAACATCCTGCACCTAATCAATTCTCTGCCGTTCCGGACTCCTCTGGCACCAACTGGGTCTCTCTGGTATTCTGCCTGCAACATGCGGTTTAATCTCCTCAAAAGATGCAAGTGTCTGAAATTCTTTAGTTTTTCTAAAGCCTTTGGATTTAATATAAGATACTAGCATGAAACTTAATGGCCTATGATATTTCGGAAGCCTGCCTAGATGATCTAATGATTCCTTCTGGCTTTAAACACTGAAACTCTTGGATCCTCACTTTGCTGATGACTGCCTCACATATAAATAAAATTTAGGATAAAAATAAGCTGATCATTCATCATGTATTTTCTTACCAGGAGAAAACTATTTCACTGCAGCAAAATCACAGAAATAGTATTTCTTTTGACATGACTGTGATTTGGTGGAGTGTTTCTTAACCTGAAGCCTCATCTTGTATGAAGAATTGGAGCCATTTCTCTGCACTGGATCTGGGCTTCAGGCCTGTATCATCAGTGGTATGTCGAATGTCCTTGTCAATAAAAAAAAAGAGCAGAGCTCATTTGCTGAGGAAGAAAAACAGAAAAACACAGCAACTGCAATTTCCCTGCCAAAAAGAGTTCAAAGATTGAGTGGTGTGAAAGTTCGGGGAGAACAGTGAGCATCAAGTGAAACCTAAATAATAACAACTATAAAAATGTGGTTTTAAAATTTATTAGAAAGGAAGGCTGAGTCAAGGCTCTGAATAGTATATCAGGCAGGGGAGCCTGAAATGACATGTCAGTAGACTTCGGGTATTTAGATGCAAGTTTCTGACTTAGCATGCTTAAAGCTGTCCTCAGCGTGGCAGCAGCTCCACAGTGGCTGCAGCAGGGTGCTGGCATGGCTTCTGCCCAAACCCCTGTGTGAATCAGGACCAGGGCGCAGGAGTCCCCTGAGGGCACGGCGCGTGGCGTGGCTGAAAACGTGTCCCTGCATGGGACCAGTTCCTGCATGAACCACGGCTGGTAGCTCGTTTCCATTGCTGCCCGTCATGCAGCTTAGCAGCCAGCAATGTCTCCTCCCTTTGGGACACCTCCGTTTCCAGCCAGCAATGGGGTGCCTTGGAGGCTGCAGAGGATCTTAAACTCAAATTAGAGCCAAAGGTCTAGAAAACTTCCGCTCCACTGCAAGCAGCAAGCTGCCTGTGCTAAGCTAAAGTGGGAATCAGAGGCCCTACCAGCGAGCGCCTGGCAGAGGGATGGGAGCTCAGCGTGTGCGTCTCCCCTCAAGCCCATTTTGAGAGGGGTTTATAGAGAAAAATGTTACATTGTTGAGAAAAAAGGACTGTAGCCCAGTCTATTTACTGCAGGTTTTGACTCACTGTTTAGGACACTGCCTGAGAGGAGATTGGGTTTTTCCCCCAGAATGAAAGCAGCAGGAATTAACAAGCAGTGCCCTTTTGGGTGCAAACCATCTTTTCCGTTCCCTGCTCCCTCTGCTTTGACAAAGTGCTGTATGAGGCACAGATATGTGCAATCAATTCTGTGTCCTTTCAAGGTGGCCTCTCATGTGAATTTTAGTTCCCAAAAGTCTGACACGGTTACTTTTTCAGAAGGACTTAGAATAGCTTCTGAAAAGTCTCCAGCATAGTCTCCATCTGTGACTGAGTTCATTAAACAAGTTATTGAGCTTGCTTACCAATGACATGAGGAACTTCATACTGCGATGAATATGCATCATGGTTTTGATTTGACTTACTGACTTTTGGTTCACTCATAACTGTTTTTTTTTACTTGTAGCAAAACACATAGAGTAGATTTTTTGTTCTTTTTTATATCTCTTTTACATGCTTAGTTACTATGTATGAAGTTATTGGTGTTACTACATGACCCAAAATATAGTAAGATTTAATTCTTAGGAGGACACACACACGTATGCATACACACACAATTACTGTCCTTGTTCTTCTGGCACATCTGTGGCCAGCAATAATTAGTAATAGTAATTAATAGTAATAGTAATAAGAATAGTGATAAATCTCCCCTTACCTGGAAAATGCTGAATAATGTCACCAGTCATATTACCTATGGTCTTTCTTCTCTATGAAAGACTTGAATAAAATTATAGCAATGTGAAAAGTGAAGATATCCCTAGTATTTTTCTTGTCGATTTTGTAATAGATGCAACTGACCATGCAACTGTTTGCTGCTGCTTTCCAGCATCTCCTGCTGGTATTTGTATTTATTAATTCGTTAGGACACTGAGTTAAATTTCTTGTTTGATTTGGTGGTGCTTATTCTGACTTTCCGTAAGTTTTCATTATCCTTTGAATTAACTTTTCTTCCCTCTCTGCTCCTCCATTTGGGGAAGAGTAGAAAATTAGCCTTGAGGGAAAATAAAGAATTGTCATCCTTTTGTTTCCTTACGTTGGGTTTTGTGTCTCACTTCTTGCAGGAGGTTATACAACATATTTTGCCTGCCATTAACTTCATGATGATATGATGCTTGAGAAAGGACATTTGTACTGTAGGTGTGCACATTACTTCACAGTTTAAATAGCATCCTGCTCATTTGCTTGCTGGGCCATGACATTCAGAGGATAATATTTTTCCTTTCTGTGCTGTGTTCCTGCATTTTATCAAATTACTGTGATTAAAATATGTTTTTCTGGAAAATGGCATGAAATCCTCAGCTGACATTAGAAAGAATTTGGAAAGGACTATGTGGTATTTGGAAATTCTTGGCTCATGGCACTGATGCTGTTCAGCTTAAACGCTGAGCTGGTCCCAAAGTGACTTCTTGCCAGTGGTCTTTCTTGTGCACTGTGACCCCGGACCTTCCATTTCCGAGCTTTACTCAATTAACCATGCATTATCCATCATTTGCTGATTTGACTGAAAATTAAGCCTCTGTCATATCAGCCGGCATATGAGTTTGCTTAGCTGTCATAGAAAGCTGGGAATGGGGAGGAGAGACCCAGCATGGGAGATGGTAACAGCCCCTTTCCCCTGCAGCCTACTATACATTCCAGGGCGGAGCCTTTCAGCATTGCAAGTGAACAAGGAACACACATTTGGATAAGACCTCATCTTCCTTCTTGAAAACCTGGCACTCTAATAGGATGAAAATAGTTGATACTGGTATCTCACTTGTTGCATCATGGGTAGCTGGAAAACCACCTTAGGGTGGCATAACTTAGTGACACTACCGTAGAGGTTGTACCACTCAGTCCCTTCACCATCACCTTTCCTTTGGGGCTGGCAGATCATTTGTGCCATCATTTACTGAACTAGCTATGGGACTGAAAAAATAACTCGAGAAATAGTTTGACCCCAGTCAGGTTTGTTTTCTGAGCCAGTTCACTGTGTGACTGCAAATTGCTGCAAGGAGTGAGTAGTCTGGGCATGAGAAATAGCTGCTGGGAGTGAGAAGTGAGCAGGATACCAGGATGGGAGACACCAGGATGTGCTCATTGAATGACTTCTGAAAAACAAGGACGTTGAAGAAAGTTTATGTGGTAAGAGGAATCTGGGGGGAGGAGGGCCTATAAAGTTGTGGGAACAAATTCTTACTGGGATGAGAGAAAGACAAGGGGGATAGCAATTCTTAGGCTTTCCACACCTAGGTGCTTAAATTTCAGCCAGGTCATGAGGCTTGCTCAGAGCACAGAAAGTTAATAACATATATGAAAGTCTGTGTAGGACAGATGAACAATTTTCTGAATTGTTTTTCCTTAACTCTATTTCAATTGTAGTTTAAAAATAATTAAAACAATATCAAGTAAAAAAAAAAAGTAAAACATAAAAAAAACCCAACCCTGTAGAAAATGACAATTTTCCATATTTCCTCAGAGAATATAATTGCCTTTAGAGGCAATTGGCACAATTCTATTTGGGTTTTTTTGGTTTTTTGTTTGTGTTTTTTAGCTCAAACAGGTTAAAAAACTTTCAGAATGTCTTCCTGTCAATTAGTTGAATATACTTCACAAAATATGCTTGTAATTGTTTATGACCGCTCACCACACAGGAACATGCCAAAAAGTATTTACGTCATTTATGCCTGTTAAGAGGCAGTTAGAGCAGGGAACTACCTCCACCAGCAGGACCCAGAGTTTTTAACTGACTGCATGAATGAGGGCTGCCTACAATGAGTATTTCAGTGCAACAAGAGTAAACCCATTTTATCCAGTTCGACCTCATCCCGTTAAAAATCTACCCCTTAGCTTTAATCCACTCAGGTCAGTTTTTCTCATCTCTTTAAAAATTCTCTGCTCCACAGTGTAGGATACGGAGATTCTTTTTAAAGAAAAAGTAATTATGGCAGTTTTCCAAATGATCACAATACCACCGTGCCCTCAATTCCCAAGGGCTGTCTCAAAGAATTACTTTTAATTCAGAAAAAGATTACAAAAGTGGCATAATCTTTCTGACTGAAATTAAGTACGTAAATTTCTCTGGGGAACCACAGTCCTCCAGCAGTTTCCTCTCTGAGCCCCGATGCTGAAAGGTTCACGCAGGTGAGCAAAATCGCTTATCTTGGTCATTTTGGGCACACCAAGCAAAACTGGCCCAGCTATGCAGCTAGTGTAAACTGGCTCAGTGGTCACAGGGGTGATGCTGATTTACGCTGGCGAAGGAGACTATTATATTCATTTTGCTTGTCTGTAAAGCCCTTTTCTGAAATGGCATGTGCAGATTGTCTCTCCAAGATAGAAACATGCCAGGAATAGTAAATTAGCTATGTGTAGTGCATTTGAGGTCACACTCAGGTTTATTGCCTCTTGGTAAGCTATTAAGCTTTTATTGAAGCATATTTTGTATGAGCATCAATATTATCCACATGCTTTGTACCTAATGTGTTTCACTTCTTTAGCACACTTCAGTTAAGGGTTTTAAAATGGGCTACAAATGCTAATGAATTGAGATTTGCAGCACTCCAGTGAGGAAGGTAAGTGGCATCATTGCAGGTCTGCAGGTCAAGATACTGAGGAACAGAGTGGCTTTCTGAAGACAGAACAATAGAATTCAGATGATGGTTCCTGCCCTTCTGCTTGTACCTGGAGCCCTATTCCCCTTTACCCCCAGTAATGGTGTAAGAAAGAGACGCAGCTTGCCCATGGCCGCTGGCTGCATCCCCAGGAGCAGCGAGGCCCTGGATGCACTCGGGGCTGAATGCTACCCACCTCGGGGCCCAGATACCCCTGGTCAGAGCTGGCCGCCATGGCTTCACAGCCCTGCCTGTGCCCACACTCTCACCTTGCCCTTTCATGCCAAGACCTGCCACACCAAGCACTGTGAACCCTTGTCTATGGTCCCAAGCACACTCTTGCCAAGGTCCTCAGCACAATGCGTCCTTCCAGCTCTCTGGCTCTTAGCTTCAGCCCTCCCAGCCCTGAACCTGCTGTGCTTTCGCTAACATCTGCACTTGGCATCACTCTCACACCCTGGCATGCATCCTTGCACACTAAGTAATTGTAGCTGTAATATAGAACTAAGTTCAATCACACCTGAGTGGGACATCTTTTCAAGACTCTTTTTCAAGACACATTACTTCAGAGGACAGCTCTACCTAGACCTCCAAGCTAGCATGCCTTAAGCATATGAGGGTCCTGGCGTGGGTAGAAATCTGTGTCCTTTCTCACATGCTCTGCACATAGGAACACATTAGGAGTCAAGCAATGCAAAATACAAGGGAGAAGAGCTCTGTCACCAAGGAGCAGAGGGACCATGTTGTGGGCCACCGATATGGCACCTGCCTGCCACGTCTATGGCAAGGTCCTGGGGCTGCTGCTTCTGGTGCGGCTGCCACTCAGCCAACACTTTTGAGAGGAAACCATGAAACCATCAGTCACCATACATATAAGTGGGTCCCAGAAGGCCACAGTCCCCTCCTGTCCAGGGCTGCTTGCTGCTGTGAGTGGGGTCCCAGTGGGACAAAGCATGCAGCTGTGCCCATGCAGCTGTGCAATCCCTCCTTCTGTCTCCTCCTCAGCCAGCCCTGGGCCAGAGTGGGTCCCAAGAGCAGCATTGTAACTAAACAGCTGTAATGTAGACTGACTTAGCCATTGACTGCATAAGAGTGAGAGTTTTGACTGAGCCTGGTGCCAACGGCCAATAAGATGGAACAAAATACCAGCCATCCCTGTAGCATGAAAACTGTGGAGAAACTTCCGTTAGGAAACTTCCTGGTGCCTTCTTACACAATCACACTTCTACATTCCCTGGCATTAATTTTTCTCCCCCAACATTGTGCTTAGTTGGTATTTAATTTTACAAGTTCTTTTGTTCTGTGTGCTGGGTACTTCTTCCACCCCCCCCCCAACTATGTTCCTGGGTGTACCTGTTGTCAGGAGATGTCAGACCTGCAAGCTGAAATGTCAGGCCCATTGGGAGAAATTTCTCTTAATAAAACCAAAGTTGCTTTGTAGCTCTTCAAAGGATTTAAAAATATTGTCTTTCTCTCAGTCTCTTTCTCCCTCACACAGACATGCACATCTAGATATATATACACAAGTTCTTCACTGGATCCCTGAGAGCTGCTTTTTCTTAAGTGATTTAAATGAGTGTCTGTGTCTTCCACCATTAAAACAATTAGTGAAACACTTAGGGCAGTATCTTTAATTCTGGACATTTCAGAAAGTCTCTAAGTTTTCATTTTTGTTTTCTTTTCATAAATGCAGTGATCTGTAGGAGCCTTTAAATGCTTTTTCTGAACTTTTACTCATTTTTCATTCTTTTTTCTGGCCAGCCTTTTCCTCCAGTGGAGCTGCTGCCTTCAGTGTGACATGCTGTTGGGTACCTCGATTCTCGAGTTTGACAGCTGTCACTTCTCAGCCCTTCTGATTGGTTACTCCATAACAGATTCTTTACTTTTCAGGCTGAATGTAATATTCTCAGTCTTTCTTTACCATGATGTATAAATTGGAGTGGAAAAAACCCACAACCCTTTTCTCCTAAAACACAAAATGTGGATGTGTAGGTATTTCTAACCTTTTCCTCCCCTTCTAGAAGTTCAGCCATATGGGTGCATCCCAGGTTCACTCACACATTCCACATGCACCCCAAAGTTCCATGTCAGAATTTAGTGGCTCATTTATCTGTGTAATTTTCATGGATAAACAGTTTGTACAAATCCATGTGGCAGTGAAGGAGAAAGCACTATTTGGATTCCCAAGCCCAAATTTTGGTGCTGTGCCACGGGGTGGTGAATGGTCAGGGTCTTGCCTGCCTCATTTTCCCAGTGTAGCCTCAGCCGGGGCGAGTTTTGCAGCTGCTTGCTCTACTTAGAGGCCTAACAAACCTTCCCCCCACACCCCCAAAAAAAATCTCTTGCTCTCATCTGTTTCTATCAGTTCCACTTTGGGAATTCTCTGTTCCTTGCAGTTTCTTCCCTTGAATGGAGACCAATGACATAATTTCAGCTTGCACTCCCTTATTTCAGATAAAGGGAAACAACAAACCAAAATACAACTATACCTTCTGTAAGATGCTCTGACAACTGACACATTACATGACAACCGTGCAGTGAAAGGACTGTCAGAAGTTTAGTGGTGTGGTACCCAGGATGCTACCTCATTACAGGCTTCCAGGATTACACTGGGATAACTTTGCTAGTCCATGGCAACTTTGCTTTCACCCTAGGACAGAAGAATTGCTACACCACAAGGGGCAAATCAGCTCTGGCTGTAAACCCAACTTTTTAGCAGACTAAGTATTTCAATAACCTTTTACAATCAACACTGACAGATAAGAAAGAGGAGCCATGTTAGCATTCTGAAAGAGAAAAGGGAGAGAATAAATTTGAAACAGTGTATCATAAGTAGTGCATAAAAAATGAAGCCTATTAAAACAGAAGAGAGGGAGCGAATGATTTCTGTCTTAGAAGTATCTCTGTGGAACAAAATGGCACTTTCCATGGGTAGATACTGCCTAACAGTAAGTTTCACAATGTGCAGCATGCTAGGTCTTCTGTGCCTCTTGTCCTTTGCATACATCCATGGTGATTTGAACTGGTAGAATTTAAAAGAAAGTGCTTTATGCCATTAACTGATTTTCAGAAGCCTGAGTGTCTGCACCAGAAAAATGAAGAGAAATCGAATTAGTTATTTGTACAGCTTGTGAAAAAAATGGAAAGCATCCAAAGAATGACAAGTGACTGAAGTTTCATATGTGCGGATATTAAAGTTCAGCAAGTCCCTGAGCTGTTTCCCCATCTATCAATGAAAGTACATCTTCCTCTAGTGGCCTGCTTCCAATTGTGAACATGCATGGAATGAAACCTAAACTATAGTGAATATTGAATCCTTTATGTTTTCGTTCTCCATGTAAGAATTCTTGTACAGATGATTCACATCTGTAGTGTTAAAATAAAAAGAAGTTAATGTTCTGTCCTTGATGAAGCCAAGGGACTCTCCTTCTCAACAATAGTATAGCAGGCGTAAAATATTTGATTACCAGTCAGTCTTGGGGACTATATCCCTTTTTACAAACTAAAATACATAGAGACTCCAGTGATTTGGTGGTGACTTCCAGATCTTGAAAGCAGCAAGACTGCCATATCTGTCTGTTTAATTACATACTACTCTTAAAAGCTTCTGTGAGCTGTTGATTGAAGAGTGGAACTGCAGTGAATGTTTGCTGCTAAGCTGCTAGAAGTCTTGTTTTCTTAAAGCAGCTTGTGAGGGCGACAAGGAAAGACACTTAATGGCGCTGCAAGTTGCAGCTCCCAGTTCTGTGCTTCCCGGTGTGCCTGGGAGTTAATCCATGGGAGTGCATTGGATCTCAACTCTAACCGCCACCAAAAAACATTGGAACAGCTTTTAGAGTTATGTATTGCATTAGTTCTTTGTCTTTGTTTCCTCTCTGGTGAGAGACCCTCTTTACAAAGTCAATGAAATGCGGATACATTCAGTGGTGGTATATTTAGCAGCCTTGGAAAGGATGGTGAAAACTCCATTCCCAAACCAGTGCATGATTCTCTCCTGTGGATTTCAGACAGTAAGGTTTATCTGGTCCTGTCCTTCACAACTATAGATGATCAAGGAGTAGGTAGCTGCTTAGTCCAGACAAGTCCACAGAGTTTGAGTCCATACTCACTCTCAGAAATCCAGACAACGTTACTTTTTACACCCTGCAATAAACCTGAATTCAGCCATAAAAAGCTTCTGCGTCACATATGAAAAGAACAGGATAGTTCAAGGTTGTGTTGGCGATGTCCTAGGTCACCTGCACTTCCAGTAGCATGGAAATATTTTAAGTGGAAATGCTCAAAATTATTCTAAAAAAATGACAGCACCTCCCGTTGCAGAGAAGGCTGATGTTTTCCTACCATTGTCACCAGTACCTGCCAGTCTGAGACACAAATATATTTTCTGTCCACTTAAGATTTTAATCTATTGTTACCTTAAAAGGAGCTCACGAGGCAGCTTCTGACAGGTGATTTTCTCTGAATAGGATTTTCCTGAATATTTTTTTCCCTTTGAGGAAGTACTTAGCATCCATTTTCTTTCTGACGATGTAGGTTGCATCTTCAGTTCTGCTGTTTTGGCAGATTAATAGATTTTTCTTCCATTCACAGCATCCCTTTACTTGTTTGTAAACTTAGTATTTTCTCTTTCATCTTTTCTTCAGACTGAATGTATCCAGGTTTCTGCAACTTCTCCATAAGCATTCACTGTCTGAATCGTTCATCTTTTCTTTCACCTGCCCTGATTTGGTTTCACCTGGTTACTGGCGCATGGGTGTTCGGGATTTCCAGGGTAACACTTGCCACATGCTGAATACTTGCTTAATGGGGAATTTTTTTGAAAATAATCATAGAATCATAGGTTGGAAAAGAACTCTAAGTGGTCTAATGAGAGGTAAAGGAAGCATTGAAGGGTAAGTGAGAGAGAAAGTATTTAGGGAGGGACAAAGGAGGAAAAAGAAAAGGTGAAATAATTAATTTTGCTTGTTTAGGCGTGCATTTTGCTATAGATTAACAGCCTGCATAGACAAGAATCGCAAGGGCCCTTCTTGGGATAGATGTCTGAGGGCATTGAGAAATACTGGTAAATATACTATGAGGAAGATAGTGCCAGAGCACTCCTGCTCAGATGAAGCCTCCGTCAGCCTTGCCAACCTGGGTGCTGCACAGGGCACTGCACTGTGCTGCAGCACGGCAGCTTCTCCCAGCAAGGTGGGCCCCAGGGAGTGGTGTGGCAGAAAGGCCAGTTCTGCAGCAAATCACAGAGGTTTGCGCAACACACCCAGCCTACCAGACGCCTTGGCGAAGGAGAATGCAGACACCATCTAGATAGTCGCTCTCTTACAGAGTCCTCATCTGAACCATTCATTCAAATATCTTAGAAAAGGTTCCTTGTTTTTGTAAGGGACAATTTATGCAGCTCTTTCCATAATGAGTGTATTTTGTGTCAATAACTAATGTTTATTACAAACCAGGCACTAAGAAATATATCCTGTTGAGACTACCTGGAACAACTCTTCAAGCTTCAGACACATGCATTATGTCGTTCATTAGCAGATACAAAGTTTTAAGAACTTTTTTCAATGCTCTTAACCTGTGAGAAAGTTATAGCAATAGCTTGTTGGAGAAAACAGTGGAATTTACTAAAAAGGATTTGTTATGTACTATTTCCCCCAAACCAGTAGCAATATTTAAAAGCCACCAGTCTCATGGTGGGTTTTCCTTGCCTCACCAGATCCTCTGCTTCATGGTCCCTGCCCAGCCCCTCCACCTTTCTGGTGGGTAAGCTGGGAGTCTTTGGTAAAGATAAGGTTGCAGCTAATTAGTGTCTTGAAAGTCACAGCTGCAAACATCTTCTAAGCCTGACAGATGATCAGTGCAGAAGCCAGGAGCGATTCACACCCCCTAGATGTCAACATTTTTTGTGCCATGGGTTTCTTTGAACTTCCTGAATGACCGTGTGAAGGGAGAAGTATTGCTAACTATAAAGGATTGCAGTGACTTCTATCTTCAAAGTTTGCCTCTACCTGTCATTTGTTATGTTCATTCAAAAGGAGAAAAAAAGGAGACCTTTTGGCTGATGAGAATACCTTGATAGACTGTCAAAATCTTTCCTGGAATATTAAAAAGGGATTATATGAGATTCCTCTCCAAACAGCAAAATAAGCAAATGGATCCAGTCCCCCGTGGAACAAGCCAAGAGCTTCTCCATCCATAAAGATCCAAAAATCTTCATGAAAAGATGAACCTATATAAAATATGGAGTACTAAACAGAAAAAAAAAAATCCTAAAGTAAGCTTTCTTCATAATAGTTTTTATTGATAGTTATTAAAATGAAAGGCCAAGAAAGTGCTGCAAATCTCATCCAAAGGCCCTTGGAGTGGGGGAAGACTTAAGGAAACAAAACCCTCAGTGGCTTGGCATCCTGGATACACTCTGCAGAATCAAATGCAAGCCTTTGTTATGGTTATTACGGGCATCATATTGCTTCCCTATGTGTGCTCAATACAGAAACAATTAGAGACTACTCTGGAAGGTCTTTATCCTGCAGCGACTGCGGGCTTGAGGAGGAAGGGAGTACAAGGAAAATCTCTGTGCAGATACAACGATTTATATGTTTGAGTTTGTTTTTTTTTTTAAAAAATCTCTTTATTTTTCTCCTGTTAACAGTTGTTCAATGTGTCTATATTTTCAAATGCAAATCCTTATTTGGACCAAAGACCTATCTTCTATCCTCCATATAAAGTTGTGCAGCTCCACTGCAGACACCAAAACTGTATAGTTAAATGTGAGAATAAAATCATCCCAGTATTTGGACAACGTCAGTGGCAGGAAAGCTGCTGTAAGCTTAACCCAAAAAGTGTATGGAACCTCACAGTTTTGTCACAACAATAGGATAGAAAATGGTAGCCGAAGCGTTACTCTTGTTTATTGCCTGCCTCTCTCTATGTGGTTTCAGAAAACACCATTATGGAAATCTGTATTCAAAATCAAGACTTGTATGAAAAAAGAAAAATCCACTAACCTACTTTAATAATATGCCATTAACAATAGTATTAAAGTTCCCAAGGAAAGTCACACCATATAATGCTTATTTTTCCTTTTACAAAAGAACTGAGCAGAGAATAATGTACTACTGATCAATAATTAGATGGAGAAATGTCTGCAGAGTTGTTCTGTCACATTACATTGACAAACATTGATTGAGAGGTGGACTTCCCATGACAGCTGTAAATTTTTAAACATAGGTGGTAGCTATGTGCATTGAGTACACAAGCTTACCAAAACACCTGTGCTTTGAAATCACCTAAAATCAGAACAATGGGAAATTGTTAAACTGAGCAGGTGTTTACTGCAGAAAAAGGCAGTCTGAAGAATATGAAAAGAGAAGAAATCCTCTGGGAAAGCTTATCTAAAGTGTAAGCTATAAACTCTCTGCAAAATCTTTCTGTTATGTCCACCCATACAGAAGCAACACTGGCTTCTCCTTAGGAAGGAAATGCTTTGCAGTCTGGGGACAGAAAGAGTGAGGGTTGTGGTGTGTAGAACACTGAATCGAATAGAGCTGTGATTGAGTATATATAAGACAAGTCCGAAGTCCTTCACTTATCTCCTGTGAAAAGGGAGACAACTGACTGCGTTCAGGTGATTGAGAACTGGCATATATCAGCCTAGCAAAATCCTATTTCTTTTCTCATCTGGAGGAACTGAAAAGGAGTAAAGCTGCATAGACACCGGGCTATCAAGGGATTTAGGACTTTAAGTAAGGGTGATTTTAAGAAACAAGCATAATGTCTGCACGTTCTTATATACAAATATATGCAATTGAACAGTTTATATGGAGTAAGAAAACTAATTTTTAGTCATAATTACTTAGATTGTGATGTCTCTGAGACGGACGTCTTCCTCAAACTGTCATTTTTGCACTTCTTTCACTAGACCAGGTTGCTCAAAGCCCCATCCAACCTGACCTTCAACACTGCCAGGGAGGGTGCAGCCACAGCTTCTCTGGGCAACCTGTGCCAGTGTGCCAAGAATTTCTTTCTTGTATCGAATATAAGCCTACCCTCTACCAGTTTAAAGCCCTTACCCCTTGTCCTGTCCTGCAAAATTCCCTCTCCAGCTTTCTTGCAGGCCCCCTTCAGGTACTGAAAGCCTGCTGTAAGGTCTCCCCCGGAGCCTTCTCTTCTCCAGGCTGAACAGACCCAACTCTCTCAGCCTTTGCTGATAGGAAAGGTGTTCCATCCCTCTGATCATGTGTTTACTGTCCTAAACCCAGAAGAACAAGCACTTGCACAAAAAAGTGACAATATATTCCCCCAAATTTTGCTAACCTCTGAGGTTGATACAGATGGTGTGAACTCTCACCCTGCTTGCCCTGCAGCAGAAGCCATAAGGAGGAGCTCCTAGAGGACATTTAATTCTAGCTGGGGACCTTCCTCTTTTCACAAAGCATCAATAAATCAGCAGTAATGTCACCGATAAATTTACACCACAAATCCATGTTTATGGATTTGCATCAGTGTAAGATAATGTCAGTGTGAAGCATCACGGATTATAGGTCACTTAAGGTTATGTATACCCTCAGGGCTACCCAATTTTATGTATTTCTAGTGGGACTGAGCAGGTCTCTGGGATTTCTTCTGATAATAGTCCCAACCACTTCCACCCTATATTTCATTTTACATAAAACCCTGAGCAAGGCTTGACATTTCTGTTGATGTCCTAGCTAATACAGCAGAGGAGCTTAATGTTTAGTGTCAGAAAGGAGTGTCTGAATCCTCCAGTTAGACCTAGAAAATTACTTACTAAATCTTACTTTCTGATGCATTTAGAGTCTAGGAGCATGTCACATGAGGGAAGGATAGTTTCTACTACAGTGGCTGTCATTTGGAAGTTATTTAAGATTAGGAATAATATAAATAAATAATTCTGCCAGAGTTTCCTGCCAAAGATTTTGGCTTATCTCATTCTCATTACCCACCTGCAGCTCATGTCATATTTTCCCGTGTTTCCTCATATTCCAATTATTCCCTGTCAATATCCTGTATCTCCTGCCACCTCCTGGCTACAGAAATGATACTATCAATGGCAATAAAAATCCCGGAGCAGAATAAATTCTTCCCTATGAGCACTTGGAGTAACATCCAGATAAAAGATGTGGTGCATGCCCCTTGGCGTGTGTTTTTTAACAGCCTGGGACAGATGGTTGCTCAGTTATCCAAATCCCAATGACAGAATACAGAATCACAGAATGGTAGGGGTTGGAAGGGACCTCTGTGGGTCATCTAGTCCAACCCCCCTGCTGAAGCAGGGTCGCCTACAGCAGGCTGCAGAGGACCTTGTCCAGGCGGG
>Ga0065711_1000431_pt1 | contig 67367 bp, 39 predicted proteins | sample Hoacrofraction12_FD_59098 | JGI IMG/M metagenome (GOLD analysis project Ga0065711, IMG submission 59098) | Hoatzin crop microbial communities from Cojedes, Venezuela - Epithelial fraction 12 v2 (version 2) | ecosystem: Host-associated > Birds > Digestive system > Esophagus > Crop | place...
TTTTTTTTTTACCTTTTTTTTTTTTTTTTGGATCACACACCAAGGCCCATCACAAATGAGACCCCCGAGGCTTTGATGCCTGTGTTTGGACACAAGCAATTATCTCTAATTATTGTTTTGCTTTTCAGTTTGCCCAACTTTCCAACAGCCTTGAAAAGAAACTTCAAGGAGGGGGCTCAGCAGACTGAATGAGACATTTCTCCACGAAAGCCCCTCCCAGAGCCCCCTCTTGCTTCCATATTGAGAGACACAAAATCTTCACAAATGTTTAAGTACAATATGGGTTTGGTGAGGGGGTTTCTTTTCTTTTTTTTTCTCTCTTTTTTTTTTTTTGGATGATTTCTAAAGACACAGGAACATTTGTACAAATAAGGCGCAGATGGGAGCGGGGTGGGGGAGCACGCTGGAGCTGAATATCTGGGAAGGGAGGTGAAATGGTTTTCAGCTGGGAAGGAAGTGGAGAAGCAGAGATTAAAACTCCCTTAGACTTTCCCACCACTCATAAATAATACATTAAATTGCACTTACTGCTTTCTGCTCACTGAGAAGCACTGGGCAAAGGCCTCAAGTCCCGAAGAAAATTCATAGTCTGGGGGAATGTCAGGACCGGGAGGCAGGGATGGGGAGAAAGAGTGATGTTTTGGGAAGCTGTCTGGAAGGATGGGAAACAACTAAACATAACACGTCAAGTCTATGCTCATGCATGTGTCACACACCTTCATACACACACATAGATCTACACATGTGGGTTTTCTTCTGCTGGCAAAATGCATAGGGGTGTATATATGCACCTGCAAACACATATGTATGCATGCAAACATGCAGCCTGGGCACAAATATGCTCACAGATTGCAACACATCTATGCACACAGGTACTACACACACACACACATACAGTGGGTACAAGTGTGCACAGAGGCATGTGCATATGTGTGTTCACATCCACACGTGCATATGCATATCCACAGGTCCATCACATCTGTGTGCTCACACATGAGGAGGTGGGGGAAGGATGCAGAAGAACAGGTGGACACACTTGTAGCAACAGCCATAGTGTACGTGTGTACAGTGAAGTCATTTGAGAGCCAGAATTTTACTTGGGCTGCATGATACATCCCTTCCAACTTCTTAAAGGGATGATAATAACAACTCCACAACACAGGTTTCTCACTGAATACCTAAAGCCTATGTGTTTTAACTGCTAACCCACAATTTATTTAGCAATCCCTCACAGTAACCAGAGCAAGCTATGCAGAGTATGTCCAGCCTGCTGAGGCACATCTTTGTCTGAAAGACACCGACCATTTTCTGCCGCTAAAATTCCTCTGCAAATCAATGCCATCCAGTCATTAGTTCTTCACGAACCAGCCTAATGGGCCATCACATCTCCATCCAAGAAAAGGAAAACACAGCCCTGCTGCTACCCCAGACCTAATTGCACAGGCCAAGGGTGGCAAAGGTGGGAGAGCTTTTGCTTATCGCTCCCCTCTTTCGGTGGTAGCACTGCAGAAAAGAGGAGCTGTAAATATTTGTCTTTCTGCCAGGCTGGCTGTCAACATATATGTCTGAAGAAATACTAACTGCACATATATAAAGGTGAATTGGTAATGCATGTGTACTTGTACACATCATGCTCACATATGGTGAGTGTATCATTATATATACGTTTATGTATACATACATGCAGATAAATAAACCCAGGCATGTGTGTCCCTTGGGTATTTTATTTTACCACTTGATTATTAACAGCGGTAGCAGTAATAGACATATTTCTGTCAGATCTAGACTGGTAACATAAGAGCATATTATCCTTTTAGGAAAGTAATTAGCATCAGGGATCTGATTCCTTTTGCTACCCTTCTAATTAATTATACTTGGTAATGCCATCATTAAGAAGAGCGGAGTGTTTGTTCTTTTAATCTCTGCGTAAGGGACATGAGTTGGGAACAAGCTGCTTTGGGGTAGCTTTGCTGTGCCCTTTATTCCACCACTCAACCCTCGTCCTTTTTTTTTCCCAGCCAGGCTTTTTGCACACCCCCCCCAAACAAAACAAACCAACCCCCCCCCAAGCCTTCATCCCACTCCTCCCTCCAAAAAACCTAGGAAACACAGTGAATTAAAGAAGTCTTGACTTAAAAACGACCCATATGTTTGCAAATGCTTTCCAAATGATCCCTTTCTGAATCCATGTGTTGTGCAGGGGGTGGCGAGGGGGAAGGACACCCGGCTACAGATTGCGGCTCTGATCTGGGAGTTTTTCCTGAGCTCGGGGGCTGTCTGTGGCGCGGGGTGACCCTGCTGCCAGGGGTCGGTGCACTCGCCCGGAGGGCGGCTGTCCCCATTGCTCCGGCACAACCGCGGGCCCCGCTCCCACACGTGGGGTCCTGGATCTAAACTGCTAATTGCACGGGTTCACAGATCCTCCAGCCCAGAGCCTCGCCGATAACCGGCTCCTCGCCGGGCCCGCATCTCTCGGGGACCACACACAAGCACCGCACAGAGCTTTTGTGTGGCAGAAAAAAGGGAACACATAATAGAAAGGGCGAGAAAGAGAAAAAGAGTTGGTAAACACATTGGCTGTGGTACCTAGAAACCAAGGCAGTGCGACAGGTTCCCAAGAGAAGATCAAAAGTTGGCCTTTGTGATAAGCAACTGAGCAAACTCAAGTATGTTTCCATAATGAACTGCACAAAAGCAGCGGGAGGAGTACCACGCTAAACTCAATGAGCTGCTCATAATGCACTGATATGTATATTATATAGATATTCCTGTACCTGCCGTACCGGTCCTGGCCGACATAGGTGAGAGCGGGCAAAGTACAGCACATAAATCTGCCATATGCACCACGCAATCTATAAATAGATATGCACCACAAAGATATACGCAAGTAATTCTCTCCACAGAGAATTAGATCAAAAAAATTCAGAGCTCTGCCGTGAGACCTCGATGTGGATAATGACACAGCTTTGCCTGCAGGTACCCGCAGAGATAGGTGAGTTTATGGGCGCAGTAATAGTGCTGAATACACAAAATACATGTGTGTACATCACATATAGTCTGACAAAATGTCTGACAAAATAAATCTATGTGTTTAGATGACCATATTATATATTCGTATCGTTCTGTGCATACATTTCACTTGCAAAAATGTGCAATTGATTCTGGAGGTAGCAGGCACAGATGGCCACGCATTTATTGTTGTGGTATATGGGCTACTTTTACATCTAATAAAAAAATCACACCAACTTGCTGCTCAAAAATATATTTTTACTCAAAAAGGTACAGTGGGAATTTTTTTAAGAAAGTAGGATATGTTTTTATGTTCTAAAACTTCAGCAGCCTGGAAGATCGTTAACACTCACTTATCTGTCACCTGACATGACATCTGTCATGTCACTTTGCTTTCCATTAAGAAGAACAGTTATATTAAGTTATGCCACAGCTATCTTCTCATAAAGGAAAGACCCCGTTTGTTCCAGGAGCTAATATGTTGGTTTCCTTCACTGTTACTCACTGAGGCAGCAAATACGGATGTGACAGCCAGACGGCTGATATAAATACACATGGACATTTAAGGTCCAAAAGGAACATAATACAGCATAATCCCAGTTTAACATTATTTTAAAATAAGGGGGAAACACTTAAACTCTCCCTACATAATGATATGAATTTTGCCCTGGATAAGATTACGTGGTTTTCAGGCATGATTAGCCACATGCCTAAACTGAAACGAGACAAAAACAAACCAAGCAACTATGCAGTGCCTTGTGCTGAGCTCAGCGCTTTTTAAAAAGAACAATACGGAACTGATTCAACTGAAGTGCAGTCATAGCAATTGTTTCATTGAGAGAAATACATCGTTAGAGAAAACTAAGCGGATATAGCAGCTTTAATTTGTCCGTTGCTTTAGAAGGCTGTCACCTGATGTAACCTCATTTTTCAGCTGATAGTATGAGTTGCAGTCAGTTTGAAACCCATGCAGTAAATCTAAATAGACCTTAATCAACAGTGGTTTCATACAAACTTACTTAGACCATCTCCTATCTCTCTGGATTCATTTATCTTAATAAAATAACCAAGATGAATTTGTAAAGTAATATGCCAGTGGAGGCAGAAAAGGGTCACTCTACATACATGTGTATGTGGAGTGCATGTGATGGAAGGGAAGGAAGAATACCAGTTTAAAACTATTAGCAGCAACTGGTTTTGTCTGCATGCTTACACTAGCACCCTTCCTCAGACCTCACAGAGAAGGTGGACAGGGAACACTGAACTCTTTCTCAGTTCACAAGAACTAGGGACTAGCCAAAGAAACAGCGATGCAGTAGCTTTAAGACAAACCATAACAGCTTTTCACAAGGTGCGCTGTGAAACTGTGGAGCTCACCGACACAAACGTGGAGAGGAATTAAACAAGTAATTAGATATTCAGTGGTTTTTGGTGGGAGCCTCCAAGCTGCCCCCGGCTGGTGGTTAGAGAAGTCCCTCCGGACACACATCAGCAGCGCCAGGGGCTGAACCCCGGCCGCCCCCACTGCTGGCAAATATGGGCACTCTGCAGATATCACATAAAAACAGAGGATGGAGGCATGCTTTCTCCTTGTTCTCTGGAAGTGTTTTAATAACAAGGAGTGATTGTCTGCCTGGGCACAGAAAACTGACTTTTAATCACCATCTGGTGCCAAAAGCAGGTCTCCGACTGTTTTCCAGAGGGACATCTCTCCTAGAAGCAAAGTGTAAGAACCCGAGAGACAAAAGAGCACAGGATGACCCTAATATCACCATTGTCTGCACCCTCATTTGGTGACCCACTGCTCGGTGGGCTGGCTTAGGGGGACAGTATTTTAAGATGTCCTTAGCATTGCAGTTCACGGACTCTGGAGGGGGTCAAACTAATTACCTGACACTAATCAAGCAATTTCTGGCATATTTTGGACCTGCAGTTTGACAGGACAATAATTTCAAGCCTTGTGAGGATGGACTAGCATCTCTCAGATGGCTTTTGAAAGCATCTCAAAGTAGCTCCTGGGGTTTTCACACTGTGGGCCAAGAACCACAGGAGAAAGATGACTCCTTCCTCAGAAGACATGGTCTGCTCTGGCTCTACAGCCGTCAAAGGTTTCACACTGCACACCCTGAGCTGAGGACATCCCTGGCACATGCTGGCCGTCATCTTTCTGTTAACCAACCCTACAGGTAAAAGCTGAGCTGAATGCCTGCAATGATACAAAGTCCATGTCAATAAGTGGCTCAGAAACAGCTGGTGGTTGAGGTACCGTACCACAGATGCAGCAGAAGCTACCTGAGAGATCTCTGGGCTTTAGGGGACCACCTTTACCAAGCAAAGGACATCCTGTACCTTCCTGGCTGTGTAGTCGGTTGCGTGATGAGCAAGACTGATGCTTCTCTGGGATCTTCCCTGGGGGAGCTGGGCAGGGGTTAAGCGCATTGAGGCAGCTGCAGTGGCACTGAAACAAGTGGGTTGGGAAAGAGCAGTTGGGGGGGGCGGAGGAGCACCCCCAGGTCTCACAAATGCAATCTGGGGTAAGGCTGCTCTCATGCAAATCTTGGAGCCCTCACATGCAGGGCTGTCTGTTTATTCACAAAAAATACGACTTTCTGACACGGCTATGTGCCTTTCCCTTTGCTGACGGCTGAAGAAAGGGATGGAGCTCAGACTGCCAAGAACCTGGAGAGGAATTTTAGGAATGTGTCAATTAGCTCGAGAGGGTGATTAGCAGTGATTCATACAGGCTTAGTGTCTCTTCCTTGTTGCTTTCTGGCCGCATGATTCGGCAGGTGAATTTTCCCAATTTGAGCTCGTTTTGGCTGCTTGAGCCAGTTTTGCAGCCGATGACTTAGGAGGTGTAACTTCCCTGGCAGTAGCCGGGTGTGAGTTCAGCCTGGGTGTGAGCTGGGTGTGAGTTACAAGCTGAGATGGAAGATGGAAGTTATTCCAACTCCAAGGCCTCCAGAGTCTTTAAATACTTCAGTTCACCTCAGCCTCGCTGAATGTGGTCCCTTCACTTGGCTACAGCTTTTCTGTCAGCCTCCCACACTCTGTTTAAAACCAAACTTCAGCCCTCTGTGTTCTTTAAATTATTTGCCTTTATTGTACAAGTTCCAAGAACAAAGCTAAAGAAAAACAATGAAAATAAACAAATTTTAAACACAACCACATTTCATGCCCATTCCTGAAGCCAAGCTCTTATTATTCCAAAGAAAGGGGCCACAAATATGAGGGACATGAAGTGATAAATGAGCTCCTCCAACAACCAGCAGATGATGGTTCTTGCTCAAGAAAAAGTAGCTCACAGTGCTCTTTTTAGGTCATAGATATCAAGAGACTTCATTAACGACTCGCAAAGTGCGCAGGGAGCCTTAAATGAGAACTATTCTCTTTGTGTGCAAAATAAACTGATATTAATGGCTGGAGCAGAAACAAGTTGGCAAGGTATAGGCAGACCACAGTGTGGTCAGCACAAATTACTGTCATTTGCTAGAATAATTGCAGTGCAACTGTTGCTGTTGTTGCTAAGTGGGTTTTTTTGCCCTGCGTGTCTTTGTGGTGCACACGGTTTATGGCCAGATTCTGCCATTGCCATGGAGTCAAGGCTGCCCTCTCTGAGATCAGGATCATCCTGGCTCGGTCTTTTCTTAAGGACGGGCACAACTTCATTCCCCCCCAGCTGCAGTCACTGCTCAAGGCAGGTAACTCTATTTGACATCAGCTTTTGCTGAGCGGTAGGAAGATATTATGGTCTATTACGTTGCAGCTTAGTGGCTGCAACCTCTAAGTCAGTGGGTAGGAGGGAGAGAACAATTTTGCAACAGGCCCTGTGCCCTGCCATGTGATGGAAGGACCCCCCGTGTCACTTGGCAAGCATGAAGCGCTGGAGTGCTTTCAGGCTTGCACAGAGATGCTGGTTGCCTCCAGCTTCCTACGTCTGCCATGTAGGACATTGGAGTGGGGAAGACCTGTGGCACCGTGCTGGATGCAAGCGACTTCCCCAGGGGAGCATAAAGCAGAAGCAAAGGGCTCGGGCTGAAGCATCTTTCTGCTTTTCCATCCAACAAAGTAACTGAACTGTGTATGAGCAAAACCTGATCTCAAGAATGGCAGTAATAGGGTGTTGGTCTTCACAGAAAGAATGGAAGAAAAGGACAGAAGAAGCCAAGAAAAGGTATTAAAGAGACAAGGGTACAATTTTTTTTCCAGTCACTAGAAGCGTTTTAAATATGGTCAACCAGAGAGATGATTTATTAGCATCCAATTACTCTACGAGAGCAGAACAAAGAGCTGAGGCTGTGCCTGAAGGGAAGGTGATGCTTTCTAACACGGTCAGGCCTGAGCTCCCCCAGTGAAGCATACCTGATAATTAAAATCAAAGAGGGCCAGGTGCAGCCTGGGTACAAAAGGGAGAACAAAGACATAAACTGCTCTTTGAGTGCAAAAGCACGTTTTCCCTGTTGTCTTTGACACAGCTTTGTGTTCTCCAGTGATCTCTAACTTCTGATGTGCCAGGACTCTCCATCACACATCATATGGATATGAGAGGTGCCACCTTTAAGCTCTTCATGCTCATATTTAAGCTCACAATGAAAACACTCATGAAGGATGGATGTTGAGCTGCCTTGTTTTATGTACCTCCAAACCTTTCCTACCCAAGTTTTGTACTGAGGGGTGCAAGATCAGAGCAAGCGTAAAACAGGTCAGGTCCAAGCCAGGAGGTTCCTGATATCTCTTCTGGGTGTGAAAACACAAGATCAGAAAGGCTTGAATTGTTTCTGGGTTCCAAGGCTGGGTGCAGGTTCAATTCTATTTTCTGCGTATGAGAATTTGAAAATGGACAATATTTTCCTCCTCAACACTTTGGAGATGAAAAGGCATCTGAAAACTATATTGAAGAAATCCTTAAAAACCTTACCGCTTCAAAATCTTAATACCAACTATTATGGCTGAATCTCTATCGTCTATTATTAGTCACAAAAGCGTGGAAGATTTTGACTTTTCATCTCATAACTGAAAAAATACTAATATCCAGTAAAGTATTGCAGCACGTAAAAATCATATCCAACATGAGACAGAACAGAATCGGAGAGATCAGATCTCTCCTGTTGCTCCAGTGTCTGAAATTCCCTTTTCCATACTCCCTAGGGGATCTGTGTTCAAAACACTTGGTCATTTGGCCTTCAAATAGGTCTCTGCGTGAAAAATAGCTTTCAAACACAAAGCAAAACAAGCTCTTGGTGCAAGCTGGACCCCTGACTTAGTCCCAGGCCTCTGTTAGGAGTCAGGAGCAAAACAGTTTGTTCATGCAAGAGATCACAGAGATTTGGCTGCAGTGTCCCTCATGAAGAATGACTTGGTCAGTTATTTTCATCAACGACAACTATGCCATTGCTCCCTCTTCTTTCTCCTCCCTCCACAACGAGATTTTTTCCTGCATAAATATTAATACTGCAACTCCTAATTAAATCCAGAAATAGATTTACCTTCACAGATGAGCTACTTAAGCAACACAAGTGGGGCCTCTTGTTTCCATGAAAGTTTGTGGCTTGTAAAATGCAGTAGTTCTTTCCAGAGTTATTGCTGCTCAGTAAATAACACAAAAAGATGAGGAATATTTCTGAAATAGGTCAAGCACACTCCAAACAGAAACATGCTAATAGGGAGAGATGTAAGAACAATGTCAAATGTCAATGATCACAAAGTAGCTCCCGAATATATATTTACTGAATGCAATGCTTCTCCACTGAACGGAGTTGACATAATGACATGCTCTTACAGGAAACTTTCCTGGTTATTAGAGGTGTTATTATTTTAATTTATTTATTTATTTAGTTACTGAAGTGAAACTAGAAAGTTCCTACCCGCAGACGACAGATTCTTCAAATAATAAAACAGCCTGGAAAAAGGCGAACAATGTCTTTTTTTCTCTGGATGTTTTTTAATAAAGCAGTGAGCTTAGCTGCACTTATCTGCACACCCAGTGCAACAGTACAGCTGAACTAGTATTGACTGAACTGTGATGTTTATGGGAACATCATATGGGCTGATGCTAAAGTAGAGATAAAAGACCCCAACTGCAGCTTCTCTGCCCACAAGAACTTCTTACCCTGTTAGGAGAAAAATCTAGACTGATTTGACATGAGATTGGACAAATCCACACTCTCTGGTCCTTATCAGCAGCGTGTGTGCAAGCAATTTGGCTGATAATCTGTTATATCTTTTACGCCACAACCAGCTAAAAACCACTTCCGCAGTGGACACTGGCAGACCCATGTCAAACAGAACATACTGAATAGGATTTTGTAACGTCTGTGTGGAGCCTGGCAAATTGCTATTTGTGAGCTGAATGATGTATGACAAAGCAGACCAGGAGGGCTGTTATTCCAGTAAGGCTGTGGGCAAAGTTCAATGATTGTACAGTCCCTCCCTCTCCTCTGTGCCACTGCTCATTGCTGATCAAAAGGCAGTGCAACACATCCAAGAAAAAACTCAGCATCATGCTGAAATTAATAAGCCAGGACATCTTATGCAAGACACATGAGCTAAGCCTGTCCCACTGCTCACTGCCAGGAAGGTCTCCACTGTGTTTATCTTCTACTGCTGCTTTAAAACTGCCACGTCCCAAGGGATCAATGGGAAAAAATGCCATGGGATTTGTTTGCTTTGGATCCAGTTCAAGTCAAAACCACAAAGACAGTCCATAACCAACTTTTTATCAGTCCTGATCAAATCCAGGGATAGTCAGACTTGGAGGGAGGTCCTTGAGAGAGGCATAGTGCAGCTCAAATACAGAAGAAGACAACAGAAAGTGGGTCAGAAATCTAGAAAATATAATATATGAGAAATAGTTGAAAATGAGTGGGTTTGTTCAGTCTAGAAAATGCAAAGAGGACACAGTCTAACAGTTCACAAACCCATGAATGAGAAGAGGGAGGCTATAGAGCTCTGTGTCTCTTATAGGAAGGAGACAAGGAGTCTGGCCCTGGAGCCGCAGCAAAGTGGAGATGACATTAGACGTTACAGGGAAAGCTGTCAAAGATGAAGACGGGGAGCACTGGAAGAGGCTGCTGACAGAGATTATAGTATCCCCACCATTAGGGAGTTTTAAGAAGAGGTTTGATGTGCATGTGCCAGGAATAGGTTAAGTCTGACTGTTTAGGTCCTGGATGAGGAGGACAAATCAATACCTTTTCAAGGTCCCTTCCCACTCTGTCTTCTAGGTTTTGGTAATTCAAGCATATGTAAAATTCACTGGGCACACTTCCTCAGACATGCTCATGGTTCAGTTCGTTAACTACAACCTCTGCCCTCCAGAGCAGGCTTTACTCAAAGTCTTACAGAAAAAACACCATGCAGTTTGGTCACGTTGGACTCCAACCCTCCTTGATGCACTAAAGGTGGCTTCATAAATCAAAGTGGGGATGAGCAGATTTCTTCTTCTGGTAAAATCAAACATGGGCATGCTGATAGCTAGGGGTCCAGGAAGGCTGAAGAGAGTTGAGGACCAGAGGTATAATGTGGACCTGGCTCCACATCTGAACTGCCCCGCACACCAAGATGTTTACATCTAAGCAGTTGGTTGGCGGCCTCCCTCCAACTTTCCCATGTCGGCAGCTACTGTGAAGCGCGACATGAGGGTTTTTTTTGCTGGGCAGCCTTTCAGGGATCTTTATTTTATCTAAATAAGAACAAAGAACTTGTGCAGTGCCAGTGCTGCCCCACTGGAGTCAAAAGGCAGCTCTGTTCAAACACCAATGGCAAGAGGCCCGAAGATGTGTAGCTCCATCGACGAGGACCCTGGAGGAGACAGTCTGTTCCTGCCAAACAGTAACATGGCTGTTTATCCAAAGGAGCAGTGCTCTGTGTGAACGATGATAGGTTTATTTTGCAGTCAGCGTCACAAATTATGGCGCTTTTCCATCTATTGTCCTATATGCTAAGTAAACATCATAAACCATTCTGTGCTATGTGCTTCTGAAAATCATAACGCAAGAGTTTTGTCATCAAGGAACAATGAAAGAGCAAACAAGGAAGCCAAAACATGCAAGTTAACTTTGTTTTCTGTACGGCAGAGTAGTGCATAACTTGGTTTCTCCTATCATGTCTTTTATGGTGTTTTTTTAAAGTTACTATGCCATGTTACACAGCTCCATTCATAAAACTAAATTCCACGGGGCAGGAAATCATTCCCTTTTTCATGATCATATCATCTGAACCCATGCTGCAGGCGACAGGGAGAAATTACTACTCCTGATGCACATTTAAGGAGTTTCTTCTGCTGCACGGTTCCCACATCAAGAAGAAACTACGCATGCAGCAAGACAAAAACCCACTGGGTAGGCTGAAATGATTTTTGTGTGTGTATGTGTGGTTTGGTTTAATTTAAAGATGTGCAGATAGAGTTTTCACTCAGCGTGCGGTATTCATTAGTGCAAGGCAGCAAACTTGCCTGGAGATCTGAAGGCCCCAGAAATCAAGCAGTGGGCGGGTAGTGATTGGAAAGGTTTAGAGGGTGATGATTTGATAATTTCCCTAGTCCAGAAGCCTGCAGAGAACACACACATACAAAGTCTGGTCTAGGGCTGCCCTATATCCCAACTGCCCTGGACGCAGGTACTGTGGGCTATGCACTGGCCTGTATGGACACACCGACGTGGGATGGACCCACCTAGGAGTATCCCAGACAAGACATCTGCAGACAGACCCAGGTAATAGGGTGTCTCTGTTCAAGGCCTGTTTGGTTCATGGGCTATGGGAGGGTTCCACAACTGGCTACTGAAAACTGGATGAAATAGCTCTTAAATGCACAGCAGCAGTTTGAAAATCGTAGAATCTTAGAATCAGAATCATAGAATCACTTAGGTTTGAAAAGACCTTTAAGATGATGAAGTCCAAGTGTCCAACCTGGTACTGTCAAGTCCACCACTAAACCAGTCCCTAAGCACCACATCTACATGTCTTTTAAATACCTCCAGGGAAGCTGACTCAACCACTTCCCTGGGCAGCCTGTTCAATGCTCGACAACCCTTTCAGTGACTAAGTTTTTCCTAATGTCCAATCTAAACTTCCTCAGGCACAACTGGAGGCCTGTTCTCTTGTAGGGGGTGGGGATGAAAGATAACACTCATCACTAAATGATAGTGCAGCTCATTCTGGGTTTGCCTCGATAAATGAATAATGTTTTGATCCTGCTTGGACAAGACTCACAGCCACGGCGGGACCAGCCTGCAGGTCTGTATGAGGTTCACCAGTGTGGGTTCCCCACCATGGCACTGACACATCCCTGGCAGTGTCACTGTGCTGGAGCAAAGGTGACCACATAACCTGTCACCCCTCTAATGTAAGGGAGAGCTGGCAGGCACCGCTGCAGCAGACGCTGTTGGCAGCAAGTGGTGGGGCCAGTTGGGCCCCCCAGCTCTGTCCCACAAGGAACCGGTGGGAATCTTCTCTTGCCTCCTGTCTCCAAACCACCTTGAAGCTCAATGTCCACCTGACACTTCTGAGTTTATGGACTAAGTCTTGTGGCTCTCAGTTACCTCAAAGCCTTGTTTTGCTCTTCTTGCATAGAAAGTGCACAGCACACAGTGATTTCAGAGGCATCCCACCACAATCCAGGCTGCAGCTGCATGAACTCAAAATTCATCTCCATGTAAAGATTTCCTTTGGAAGGAGAGACAAAATGTCCCTTATTTTTATAAAAAATATCTTCATGATATTTCTCATGTGCTCATTCTATCTATTAGCAAAATATACCACCAGACTGAAATAGTGGCATTTAGAAAAGGGTGGTAACTCATAAACAAATGCTGTTGCCAGCATCATAATATGGCATTTGGAGGGCTGTGTGAGTTTCCTGTATCCCTGACATGAACACAGCAGTGTACTCACATACAGAAAACAAGCTTTCAGAACTTAACCACAGAGATCATTTATTATTTGGAGTCCTTTCTCAAGAGAGCTCATTACACTTTATTAAAAAAAAAAGAAAAGAAAAGAATAACAACAAAACCTTTATATTTCAGCCCTGCTCATTTACGATAACTATGACAGTGTACCAAAAAAACTGCAGAGTTTTCAAGGTAATATAGTATACTACTTTTATACTTCCAAAACCATTCTCTTATGGCTTCAAGAAAGATATAACTTCCTTCTTCAAATGCGTATAACACACACAGAGTCAATCTTATGTTGTTGTATACTGTATATCGAATACATCTAAAGGTGCACAGCTGGAAATACTAATTCTTGTCTAGAAACACTAATTCTTGAGACTCTACATACGAGGAAGCATACTTTAGAAGCCTATATATTATATATAATACGTATTTGTCTCACTACCTTGCAAAACATACATGAAGTTTGCTCTTCAATCATTTACCTCTCTGATCTATCCGAGAAAGGATGACTCTATAATTAAGTAATTTCCTGAGCTCTTACACTCAGCTTCTCCTGCTGTCGAATACCCAACCAGGCAGAGCGTACCGGTAGGGCACCCTCCTGGCTGCCCAGGCAGGGAGCAGTCCCAGTTCTCCCCTGCACAGGGTAGAAACATACCTGACTCTCATCTACAAAAATCACTTGGGCACTTCACTTGCTGACCCTCACTGGACACGAGTGGAAGAATCACTGTCCTTAAATCCTTTCCTCTCGCTGTGACCAGCAAAACCTCTGCTATGCCATGGGTGTTTGACTGAACTGCTCAGCGAAGCCATGTAAAAAAAGTCCATATTAACACAGTGATGATGAAATCCCTCCTGCAGGGTTTGGGCTTGTCACCGTTTAATCCAGCTTTAAAACCCCAGTTAGCTTAAAGTGAGCAAGATCCAACCCCAAAGTGAAGGGTAGAGGAAAGAGGAGGAAAGAGAGTGGATGCTTCTTCTCAACATGCAATTGTGCTTGGATAGGGGGTTGCAGGGATGGGAAAAAATGCCCAAATTCTTCCCTAGATACAGGAAATAAAAAGGGAAGTGTGGAAAGTGAGCAAAGCCCTGCTGCATTCGCGCTGTGCCCACCTCTGGTGTAAATACAGGGAGCAAAGCACAGACCTGGGAGAAGCTGCTGAACAGCTTGTGAGATGGAAAATGCAGCCCCCAGCAGCCTGCACCCCCTCCCCTCTGCCTCATCTATGTCACCTGGGTGCTGAAAGGATTTTTTTTGGCAGTTTTGCACCTCTGCCTCTCCTGGAAAGCCCCACGTCAGTGCAGGGGGCTCTTGGATTGATCTCTCCCAGGGCGGGGCAAGCCCCCCTGCTCCCCACAACTCTGAGCATGGAGATTCATGCAGCCGGTGTCCCCACTCTCCTGAAACACGAACATGATGCTGACAGCCGGGTTTTAATCACGCAAGGGCCGATAACCATCAAACGCCTCTAATTTCCAACAAATTATCTAATCCAGATGCTTGCCGGATTTGAGTAAACACTGCACCCAACAGGATCATAAAACAAACAAGCACAAAGCCGTTTAGAGTTTCAGCTCTCCCCTCCCCTAGCCAGGGACCCTCAGATGGGGAAAAATGCAAATCAGGTGATCCAGCGCTTGTGTTTGAAAGCCGGATCGGTTCCCGTGGGATCACACAAGCGTCCCCCCACAGAGCAGGCGGGCAGACCCCTGCATAGGGCACTGGCGGCGGCGAGGGGCACAACTGGGTTTGGGACAGCCGGTGCTCCGGGCAAGAAAGGCGACAGCCAATATTGTTCATGGCAGCAGCAAGGATCACAGCTGGGAACACAGCAGCCAGGAGGCATTTAGGGATGTTGCCACCTCCCGGGGAGCAGAGGGGCCTTGCAAAACCTTGCTGGGACCGTGATTCAGCCCCTCTCGCCCTCCGACGCTGGGAGATGCTCAGCCCGTGTGCTGCGGCACAGCTGTCCGGCAGCGAACGCCCGGGCTGTACAGGCTGGCACCCACAGCATCGCCCCGGCGCAAGGAGAGGACGGTGTGCAGATGGAAAGAGGCGGAAAGCATCTCCGGCCTGCGTGGTTTGTGTGTACAGGCAGCTGCCTGCAATCTGCCTGCCCGAGAAGGGAGGCGTGGGACTGCGCTGCTGGCCCACCGGGGTCGGGTTGCCTCTGAAATCACCCCAGCTGGTTTTCTAAGGCAGAGGAGAATTTAAAATCCATGTGCTTGGAGAGAAATGCAAATATGAACAGAGAAGTACGTTTTCGGCAGTGCGAATCGGTTTGGGAAATGGTTAATAGGCTTTATTCTGTCTCGAGACAACAGGCAGATCCTGTCTCATGTAGGAGCTCTTTTAGACTTCGGTTTTGCAAGGGCTGTGACCTGGAGAGATACACGAGGGTGTATGTCCACACACATAAAGTGTATGTATACACACAGAAACACACATAATTACAGGTATTTTTTCCCTCCTTCAGCACCAACCTATTTTCTTGAATAATTCTCCTGTAGAATTACATACACTTCTCTAAAAGAAAGACATGATTTCTACAGTCATGTAATATTTTCTGATGTACACATATGCCTTTTGTACAGTGTGTAGGCAGGGTATATATTTAAATATACATTACATGCAGTCATGGGCCAATACTGTACACATACACATGGCACAGCCACGCTCTGCCAAGTCTTGGGACTCGTGTAAATAAAGGATTTATTTTACAAATTTCCTTACACACAAACACACAAGCACACTGGAAACATATGGGATGGAAAACATTCTTTTGCATAAGCCTGCAATACGGGATTCAAAGATACAATTACCCGGAGGTTATGTCAGCTTTGAAGAAGGAGGGGGAAAAAATGTAGTACGTCTGAGCAGGCCTTCTGGTGAAAAAGGGGAAATGGCACCTCCTCACTTACAGCATATTGTCTACTCTGTTTCAAATTGGGAAAAAAAATGTTTTCCCAGTTCCATAAACAACAGCCATCCTTCTTTCAGCAATTCATGGTGGTCCTCATTCACAATTATTCATTAAAAAAATAGCCCCAACTATTTGCCTCCCCAGGCTTTTTTTGCTGTATGAAGAAATAAACCAGCCGCGTTGCCTGTTCCTGAGGATTTTCCATCTTCCCCCTTTGCAATTAAAGCCGATCCCTCCTTGCTGCGTCGCTCCCCTCCGCTCCCCCTCCACCTCCTTGTCTGTCTAATCTCCCATTCCCCTCCTCCAAGGGTGTTATTTGGTTTTGGAATTATATCTATTTACCCAGGGTAGAAGTTGCACAACGGATGTGTTTATGCGAGAAAATTATATCACTGACAAACGCTGATTGGCATGTGGACACTGGGAGAGAAAACTACAGAGGACATTTTCATCAGCTTGGAATAACACAATGATTGTGTTTTCAGCAGAGCTAATGGATCACATACCCCTGCTCACTCTGATAGCTGTTTACACAAAGGACGGCTTCCCAGATGCAGCCAAAATAGAAAAAAAGAAAAAAGCTTAGAATAAGAAAACCCGCCCCGGCAAACGGAGTAATAATAGTAATAACAGGCAATCAGGGATAATCCTTCTGAGGAAGATCATGGGTTTAATTCTTATTTGTACTAAGATCCCTTCACACGGTGCTGCTGGGGAAGGGGGCGTTGAAGTGGATGCAAACGATAGGGTGGTGTGTCGGGAGGTCTTCACCCCGCCTGGTGGGACGAGGCCCCAGGGAGGAGGACGACCGCTTTCCCCTGGCCCTGTGCTGGCAGAGGTGCCGCAGGGTGCGGGTGCACCCAGGTCCCACCGCGCCTGCCGCAGCCCCTGGCTTTGTTTGGGCTTGGGGAGGAGGGTTCCTCGTGATGGAGATTTCGGAGATGCTGGCGTTTGGGGTAGGGCAGGGAACCTGCTCTTTTGTCTTTCAGGCGAGCAAAGAGAAAGTTGGATTTTTACCACTGAAAGATGCTAACGCAGATCATCTGATCGGTCTCTGCTCATCCCCACCTCAAAACAAAAATAAGGAAGGAGACAGAAGTGGAGGTGATCAAGGGAATCAGAGCCCCCTCCCCACCCCAAAGCCTCCTCCCTTCTCATGCATTTGACCTTCTGTAGAGCTCACCTATTTCTCATGCAAATACGTATATCGCAGAACAAAGCTCTCAGCCCAGAGAAAACACTTTACACAAGCTTTCATCGCTCATAGCCAGGCTATGCCAAATGAGATCAAAGGAGTGAAATATACAATTTCGTGGAACATTTTTTTAGAGACCAGATCTGCAACATCCATTTTATCTGTCTGCGTGTCTACATATTCTCCCTTCTCTTTTTTTTTTTTTTTTAAGCAAAGATGCCATTTATCTAAAAATCAAACAAATGACTTATTGGAATCCAGACTTTTCATCTACTGCGTGCTCCCCATTTCACATCTATTCATGCCTCTGAGAAATTTAAATCTGCCACATGCTGTCCAGGGAAACCTGGCTGATTTTGCTCTTTATTGCTTCTTACATGCCTGGGTGTTTAAAGAAGACCCGTCTTTTGAACAGCAGCGCAGAATCTGATAATATTTCTCTTTGAAAAGTCAACATACTATCATTGTTTCGAATTCAATTATACAGCCAGCTTTCTCTCCGTGGTATGCAAGCACTGTATTTAGGTTATATTAAGTTATGTTTTAATAACATCCAATGGCTTTTTTTTATCCACCTCAGCCTTGAAAAGTCTTAGTCCCTCCATAGGAAGAGGGGGAAAGCAGTTTATTAATGCATCACTTCAGAATTGTTTTTTAATTGGAAACATTTTGCGAAGAAAAGACCATTAATAAAATTCGATTCCAAATCAAACTTCTCTGTGTATGTTATTTTTACTCTGCAGTCAAATGCTTTTATTAGATTTAAAACTTTCACTGTTCTTTTTTATCTCTAGCTGTATAATGTTCTACAATAAAAAATAAAGGGCCTAGCGACTCCGAAGTCTGGCAAAATAATATACTTTTTTGGATGTCTGTGTATGTTGCCAATTAGTTTTGCTGTAAATACAGACCTCCATCCATCATCAGTCTCTGGGTGGCTATAAGAGATCTAATTTGTTTCAGATGCCTTGTGCTTGCCGTGCTATTCACCAACTCCGCTGACCTGCTGCGAAGACCAAAAGCTGCAGAAGGATGACTGACAAGGGAAACTGGAGAAAGACCTATCTACTTAGGGACGGTTCCTGCCTCCCAAACAGGGAAAGAAGGGCACTGCAAGGTTCCTCCCTCCCTCCTCCCTTTCTCTCTTCTCTTTTCAGAAGCTTGCAGTTTTGGAGAGGAGCTCAGAGGAGTAAGACCGACATTAGGGAGGTTATGACAGGGTAATGGAAAACTCTCCTCCTCAATCCATTCTCCCACCTCCCCTCTCCTTCTTTTACAAGCCATGCTTCAAACCTCCCGTTCCCTAGGAATTTTATGAATGCCTAAGCCCAGCCAAAATAAACTCGTAAGAAAAAGTTTCAAAAAAAGGTCACAGGCCCATACGGCAAGTGCAAACCGGTAAATATCAAACCTTGGGCCAAAAACCATGGGGCAGGAGCTTTACAGCCACGTCTTGTTTGCCAGTCTAAGGAGTATTTGATTCTCCACTTCCCATGCCCAGGTCCTGCCAGCTTTTCGTTCCTCCCCACAGGCATCCCACAGTCCCCAGGAAGGCATCTACGGAGGTAGCAGCACCTCCAAAATAGAACAACGCAGGGAGACCTTTTCCTCCCGAGACTTTCATGATGGGGAGGATGAGATCAGAGCCATTGGCTTGGGGGCTCGTTGCAAACCACCAGAAACATCCATCCACGTTGTTTTTCCACAGACAATTGGGATTCCCACTAAGTGGTTTGTGTCTGTGTGTAAAACATGTCTATTTTTTTTTGTGTGCAGAAATTCTTTTCTACAGAAAATAATCCTTATTTATTTAGGGTGAATAAAAAAAAATAAACCAACCCCACAAACAGAAAAAATAATGGTTGCCGGGCTAAAAAATGCAACTTCCCTTGCCAAACAGTGAAACCCTCTTGATGCCTGATGCCAGAGGCAGTTTATTTATCCCCCCTCTACTCTCTTCTCTCCTGGGGTGCAGCAGTGCTGTGCAGTGGGCAAGGCTGGTGTGCATCTGGGTCCAGCAGCGCTGGGTCATCGCTCGCTGCAGAACCCTGGCTGCTCGATTGCTGCTGTGGCTGGGATTCGGCTTCCCCCACACGGCAGCACCGGTGTGGGACCTGCTTCTGAAGTGCTCCTACGAATCGCGCAGCCCAGGTCTCTCACCCCAGCCTCATGGTTTGGGCACTCGCACTGGAGAAGGGAGGACAGGGCTTCAGTTCCCACCTTGTCCTGGAAAGGCTCGGACCCGTGGCCCCCAAAGGCACACTGGCAAGGGCAGGGTGGGAGCATCCCCAGCCCTCCTGATGTGGTCATGTAGGAGGCAGCTCAAGAGGTGCTGGGATAAGGAATCAAATGAACCAGTTTGGCTTGGCTGCATCTGCTCAAGAGTGATCGAGAAGACTCCTGGGTGCTGATTATTGCTGCAGTTTCTAAAGCTTTTTACATGGAAAAGTTACTGGATTGCAAACCATAGTAGAAACACTCCTTATAGCTGAGACAAGGTTGGCTGAAGAGCCACATCAAGGCTCCTGCAAAGAACAACAGCTGGGAAAGGAGAGCATGGCAGCTGCCTCCTCACACTCCCACTCTTGCCCTCCCAGCAACAGGCACTCCCATGGTGCACGCACTCCACACCCAGCAAACAGGCTCTGCCACAGATTCCTTTCCCCTGCCTGTTTTTGCACTTCTGCCTCAGGGATATTTTAGTGAGCTCGGGGATCCAGAGCACCCATGTGCTGGGGATCTGCATGCACAGATCACCCCGAAGGGTCCAAAGCCCGTCCCAGCTCAGGAGGCCCTGGGCAGTGATATCCCAAGCAGTAGCAGTCAGGCTGAACCAGTCACGGACAGATGTTTCTGCAGCCACAAGGTGAGGAAGACGGGGAACTGATCCAGCAGAAAATGAACCCAGCTACAGAGAGTGGGTTTTAAGGTACATTCACCAGGAGAAAGGGCTGGGAATGCTTAAATTAGAATCTTTACTTTAAAAATCAATGTAATAGCACAGAGTCAGATTTGACAGTGCAGAAAAGTTTGTAAGAGCCTTACTGTGTCCAAGGTTAAGATGCTAAAACTGCTTTGAGGAACAGAATGTAGGAGTGGAAATGCTCAACAACCAAACTACTCCAGGACAGTGGAAGAGGTTCCCACCATTTCGCCCAGGTGGATGCTCCCCCTCCCCTAGCAGATATGGGGGACCAAAGAAACGACAAAGTGAGACCCGCCTCCGCTGTAAGCACAAGCAAAGGTGGACATCCTGGAGGGACCACCTGAGCCCCCCAACACATGACCGGGACTTGCCGGGGCAGCTGGGAACACTGGTGTTCTAACCCGTGTCAGCACTGCAGCCATTTGTGCAGGTCGTGGAGATACTTGTGAAAACATGATGTTGCTTTTCAAAAAGACCACCATTGTTCCAGTGCTTAGGGAGGCGAGGGAAGTGAGGGGAGGACCCTCCCTTCTCAATTGCAGGGCACGCTTAGTTTTCGTCATGTTTGGGGGGGAATTTCTTTTACTCAAAACCATATGTAGAGCACCAAAAAATGCACATCCTGCGAAGCTGGGCGTGTTGCAAGAGGGATTACAATGCTGGCAATTTATAGCAGCTGCTTTAGAAGCCTCTTCTTCCACGCATTATTCTGTCAACATTGTATTTTCCTTGGAAAAACATCTACAGTAGTTTAAATCTCCTTACTGAAAACAGATCTACTACAGGTGCTTTAGAGTTCATCCACGGGATACGAGAAGGTTGAACGTCCCCAAGAAAGGGAAATTTATGTCAGTAATGACTAATTGATTTGCTTGGCTTTAAAATCCCTAATGTATTTTCACATTTTTCCCTGCCTTCTTTTTTACAGTGCTAATAAAAGAAGCTACATCATATATTTGTGTTATATGTGGGTTTGTTCTGGGAAATCCTTACTTTTGCAATGTGTTTATGTTTTCCCTCATTTCCTTTTACCTTTCCTTTATAAAAGGGCTTGTTTTTATAGCAAATCAATAGGTTAAAGGTGAACATTAATAAAAAAAAAAGTGTGTTTGGAAAATATATGGTGAAAACAAGGCAGAACTGGAAACCAAATCTTTGTTCACTGGAAATTAAAGACACGCTTTCCTCATTGAAGAGGGATAAATGCAATGTATTGTGGTAGAGCATAGTGAGAACTGCACACTCCTCTCCAAAGGCTCCCAAACCCAATTCCAACCCCAAAAGTCTTTAGAAACATTCCCTGATCCTCATAGGGATGAGGAGAGGGGTTAGTACATTTCTGTTGGGGGTCGTTTATGGAAATGGTTCCAGCAAGATCCTTTGCAAAAATAAATATTTTTACTAAATCCCTGGAGTAGCTTAGAATTCCCCCTGCTCACAATTACAATTTCCCCATTAGGAAACTTCCTTGAAAAACCCACTTTGGCTCAACTGGAATGTGTTTTTTCAACAAAGCTGAAACATTTTGATTTCAGCCTATTTTTTTTTACTTTCCTCTGCAACCATTCATCATCCTCCGACACAGAGTATTCAACAAGACAAAAATGGCAAAGTCACACAGAGGAGTCAAATACGCTGTTCTGAAAGCAACAGCCCATTTCATTTGGGGTGAAATATTGCTCTGTTCTGGGGGAGAGATACCAAAGAAAACAGTGGTGATAGCAAAATGATTCCCTTAAACATTGCAATTTTCAAGAGTTTTGTTAACCCGGTCTCAGAGTGTGCCAGCCTGTCCAGACATCTAACCAGAGACGCAGACAAGGGCCCTCTCCATGCCCTTCAAGACCACAGGAAAATATCAACTGAATTTAAGGTAGGATTTAGTGGGGGAGACAAAGGCACAAAGTCAGTACCAGCGTCATTAAATTCCTGAGTACCATGGGCAAGGACACCAGCACAGAGAGGGGCACAGGAGACTTCTGGTGGTCTTCACGGCTCTTCCATGGCTTGAAGAGTCCTGTTAGACCAAATCACATCACTGCACCGTGCCTCGATTTCCATCAGTGCTCTAAGGCAAGCCACAGGATTAAACTCTTATAGCACGTTTGATTTGCAGGTAACATTGTATCCCAACATAGCTGAATGTGTGTGAGCAAACCACAGCTTCCAACTTCACACTATTTACAAACCAGTGTTGCTAAGAAGGCTGCTAATAGACGAAAGTAGAAACTGAAGCACTCAGCTAGGACTGTACTCAACCCCACTATACCAAGTAGAGAATAAAATTATTCAAAAGACCACTTGAAAGGATGACAGGTAAGAAATTCTGTTGCCTTTAAAATAAATTTTTCAGCTCTGTGAAATTAACGTAATTGTGCTTACAAAATTGTCCCTACTAAACTTGCATTTCAATTTTTAAAACAAAATTACTGAAGGAATTCTTAGCAAATTGCTGAAAGATCAGCTAGGAACAGAGGCATTACTTTAAATTAGAAGGCATATAGGAGAGCCTGGGCCACGGAACACGAGGTCTCCATATGTCTCTATATGTGTCCATACAGGCTCCTACATGCGATTTATAAAGACCCTATGGAGTAGACAACCTAACTTGCAAGCTGACAAAATCTGTGAAGGTTATGGAATGGATGGTTGCCCATTTCCTCCTGGGATCCTACTGTCAGGATCTTCTGGGATACAATCTGTTCTAAAATCAATTAATTTTTACAAAGACCACTCCCGCTGAACCTTGCAATATCCATCCTCTGCCACTGCCTGCTCAAGTAGTTACCCTCAGGTCATGGGAGCTTCGGCACACTGAAGTATGCACATGGTGGCGTACGTTGCTAGAAGCTGTTATCCCTGGGAGCTCACAGGATGCAACAGCTTGGGGATGTTGTTTCCACTGAGAACCAGAAATCACTTTCTGGGCCGATCGCTGTTTGAGGACAGGCCATTTGTGCTGTCCAAATTGACACTGACAACTGTATTTCATGTCTCTGTCTCAACCGGAAAAGAAAAATCACTGTTCTGTTTTCTTGACTCTGTAATTTCTAACTTTGTGTCAGTGGAGGATAAGATGAGGGATGGGCTGATACTACAGCAAAAGAGTTTGGATAAAATATTAGGCAAAAAGAATAGCCCTTTTAAACAGGAAAGACTGCGAAGGCCTGGAAGAAGTTGTCTGGGGAGGTGGTGGGATCTCTGAAAGTAAGGTCCGTTAAGAACAGGTTAAACAAATGTCTGACCAAGAAACTTTGGCAGATCTGGACCATGCTTGGGACAGGAAGTGGACAAAGATGACCTCTGATGATCATTTCCAGCACTATTATCTATTATTAATAACGCTCAGGTAACCTGTGGCTCTCTAGGTTGAGTGTCTTTCTTAAAAGGTGTTTAATCAAAATGCTGTCCGGAGTTTATTAATTCAGACCCAAGGTGCTGGAATGGTCACACCAATCACATCTCCTCCACTCAATCTCAATGAAAGCACAAGAAAGAGAAACAGGCCCACATCCAGGGTTCATGGAGGTCAGAAGAAAGCTCCTTTTGGAGAAATGGACTTCATGGCACATATGAAATAGCCTGAGTGAAGACAAAGCAGTTCAGACGCAGAAAATCCAGGGAGCTTTTGTTTTAATTATTGTGTTAGGTTTCAGCGTAAATCAGAATATCAGGTGCACGCTGGGGACAGCTGCAGAATCACTGCTGTGAAACAAGTTATTATAATTACTGGTGCACCACAGTAGTGAATTTCTTTGGAATACCTGGTGTGAAACACAGACAGGCCAGTATCACCTCTATCATACTTGAGGCTGTTTATAAAATCATTACAAAACAAACTACAGAAATCTAGAATTATAATGGTTAATATCATCTTTATATCGCAGAGAATTCACTGTCTCAGCCCAGAACAGGGAGGACCTGCATTGGTCTAGATTAACGATGTCAGTGTCTCCAGACATCTAAACGTTTTAACCCAACTTTGGCACCCGCATGTGTTCACCTCAGTTACCTTCAGATATCTAAAAATTAAACGTCTGTTTGAAAAGACTCCTCCAGACACACTCCAGACTCCTCTTTAAAGTCAGTGGAGAAAGAGTCATCTTTCTGGAGAGCTTTTCATTCCTTCCTACAGCAAATGTCTAGCTAGGTTGGATGAACTATCCTGTGGAGACACCACGCTCACCATACAGGTTACAGAAGGAGTCTAGGTGACATTAGACATCTAATATCTATACATCTGACAAGAGGTGATATCCTATCCTCAGGAATATTTCAAATGAATGCGTTAAATTGATCAGTCAGTGTAAAACACTTTCTATCTCTCAGTCCCTCTCTATCTCTTGATCCATGATCAAGTTTAATGAGAAATCTGCTATGTGACTTTCCTAAACAAAGTGAGCCAGAGCTCTGACTGCTCAGAGTCTGCAGCACTGCATGGTCCTTGCTTTGAGGGTAAAAGCATTTTCCGAGACACCAAAAATCTTTGGTAAAGGAAACACAGGCTTTGGGTTTTCTGTGTTTCTGTCAAATCGAGATATCAGATATGGTTGTTATTATTTAATAATGATAATAGTAACAATTTCCCAGATGTAAAAGTAATACAATAATGATAAGCTTCATGGAGCATACAAAAAAAGACTAACAAATATAATCAGTTGCAGAAAGAACCGAAGAAAATCTGGGACATGAAAAGCAGAGTAACAACTGTTTGCGGTGAGCTGGGCTTTCACGATGGGGGTGTCACAGCAGCAGTATAAAATGAAAACAGGGTCTACTGTAGAGCCGTGTGTCCTCCAGATGGCAACATTGATTGGTATTTCTACAGGAGTTTGGAATGAACAATCCTTGTCTGGGATACCCAGATCAGTCTTTGACACAGACTTGCAATAGTGCTGCCCTCAAGACCCTGGGCTGTGGCAGGAAAAAGTGACATCTTTGACAATATTCATGACAGTAAAAGTGAGGCGGAAAAGTGGGACACCAGAAAAATGGTGGCAGTCACTACACAACCTTCAGATTCAGGCCGATTATTCCAAGGAAAAAAACCGTTATCATTACGACACAACTACCTGGCAAAGGACAAAGAAATCAATCATTTAACACCAAAATCAATCCCTAAGAAGGATGAAGACCATTAAAGATGAAAAATTACTGTGATCTTAAAAATGCATGAGTGCCCGCTGAAATCAGAAAAGAGTGTCTTTCCCTTAGCACTTTGAGTCACCAGGGCTGCTAGTGAGAAGACCTCTCTCATTTTGCAACCGCACCTTAACCTCTAAAAGTCTGGAGATAAAGAACTGACAACTGATGGACATGGCAGTAGCACCTAGAACTGCAATGGTGATGATATTTAATGCTCTTCTGTCGCTTTTCACTGAGGATTTTGTAACCCTTCAGAAAGGAGATTAGGAGGATGAATTGTAGTTAAGCCTCAGGCTTACGTGCATTTGCCACAAATGAATTCTAGTCACTGAGTGGAAGCCAGGTGAAAATACAGAAATGGATAAGCGCTTTTGCTTTTATTATCTTTACTAAGGTATAATTTTCTTTGCAGTACACTGTAGGTCAAGTTGCACTGCAACCACATGATATGAATTCTGCCTTGATTTCATGATCACTATGATGTCCTGAGGTCCTGCTCTTAAACTGGCCGGAGAGCAGGGAGAGATTAAGGTTAAACACCGTGTTAGCATAAGATTTAGGGCCAAATAGCAGGCTGGTGTAAATTGCCTAAGCGCAGGTCACTGCAAGGGAGTGTCACCCAGTGGGCTGGGAGGAGAATTTAGTCCTATTTTCTGGGTTGGAAGAGTTGATTCATATTAGCTCAAATCTTCCTTACCATTGCTGTTTAAAGAGCAGGTAAAAAAATAAATTGTATCAATTTCTTACACAATTTTTTTCTTTTTCATTTTTTTGCTACTTCATACTCAAAATGTCTTGAGGTTTTCATGACTCATCTGTCCTCTCTAATAATGTTGGCTATTAATGAAGGGTTTCCTGGAAAACAGATGAGTTCAAAGTTTCAAAAATCCTGTTTTCCACTGAAGTTTAATTTCTGGAATAATTTTCCACTTTCAGCAGGAATGAGACTGAAAAGCAGAGAACATTTTCCATTAAAGTCTGCAGAGAAATTTCCTTTAGTTTCTCACAGAGAACTGCAGGGCTTGAAGCAGCCTCCACTTTCACCGCCACTGCCAGGACTAGAGCCAACGCCTTCTCCTTCCCTCTTCTGCCTTAAATCGGGCCTGAATGAAACAACCCAATTTCTGTGCCGTTAGCTCTCCTTTTACCTCCTCCAATCTACCCAGGCTACTCATGACAGTCATATTCCATATTTCAGATTATATGGAGTTGCCTCCACATAGTCAGCTCTAGTGAAGGAGATCAGGCTAATCTTTTTGTCTGACAGGGGGAGTTACTGGAATTATTTTGTTCGGGGAAGGGCTAAGACCATGGTCAATGACTTTATTCATCCCTGTAGCTCTCTAAGGTGATGATACTTCTTCCCAATTTCCATTCCACTTCCCATATGTTTTCCATACTGAAGGCTCACCAGCAATTTTTGTAGCAGCGCAGGCATGAGTTTGGCCTATATTTTTGGGGTGTTTTTTGAAGGTAAATCCTGTTACGAATGGTGTGAACAGAAAAAAAATGAAATTAAATACAAAATTACATAGAGATTGGGACTGGGGTTTTAGAGGTACAGGACCAGAGCAGGGCTTTGGTTTCTTTGTTCACCAAAAAATCTCAAAACTTCAATGTTCAGTTTTAAAAAATATAGCAAGGGCACTGTTTGCATCTTCTGCCAGTGTCCTACTTGCCAAAATTGAATCAGTGTGATTTAAAGCTGCAGTAGCTGATTGGCTCAGATATGGTCTCGGGTTGTAGCTGGGAACCGATGCAGCAATCCTTCCTTATTTATTATCTTGGTAAGAGCAAGGCTGCCTTTAAAACTTGGCTGCTGTGCTTGTGAGCTAATACACGAGCATTAGAAGGGGATCGCTGGCCTTTCAGGAGACGCAGACAGCAAAAGATCCTTCTGATGAAGCCGCAAAGTTAAAATGTTAATCTGATGAATTCTGCATTGATAGCTCTGGAGTAAGAGGTTAACAAAATACTTTCTGTGCCAAGAAGCTGTAAAATAAGCTTCATTTTAGATGTGATAAGGGAATATCTTCTTACTAATTGTACCAAGGTGTCTGCAGAATTAGGTGAGATATGATATATCAGTAGACACTGTAAAACCTCTGTGTGAAAATATCTAATAGAGTCAAAGAAACCAGCACTGGAATAGACCCCAAGGCAGATCAGCTGCACCTAAACCTAAACCAGGCTCAGCAATGTCCAATCACACTATACAAGCCCCCCTGACTGAAAGGAGAAGAGCTGTGATTACGTTTGTTCCTGCTAACCTCTGCCAGGTCTGACTTCCAGCAGCAGTCACCAGTCCCTAGCTGTGTCCACTGATGCTGTTGTCGGAAGAGAAGCAAAGCTGAGACAAAATCCCATTATGACTTCACCTTTTCCTAGTCTCTGTTCTGAAAACCATACAGAGAGAAGCCGCTGGAAATGCTGTTATACCTGTTCTGGAGGTGAGCACGGAATGGCACAATTGTCCCATGGGGAGGATCTGATCAATGCTTTCTGCATTTAGAGAGTGATAAAAGGTTCAAAATGAGCCTCATTCCTTTACAGCCCTGGAAGTACACAATTGCAAGGTCCTAAGCAAGGTCCGAATAGGACCCCAGCTTAGATCCCAATATCATACAAAATTCTGTGATGGAGATGGGAGGGGAGCTCCAACGTGCTGCTGCCGGCGGTGCTGCACTTGTCTTACCATTTTGCTTTAACTATGTTACAGTATAGACTTATTTTTATGCTCGTGTTCTATCTTGAAACTTTGGGTCTAGTTTGGAAGTGTGTGTGGGCCTTGTCTTTCTGCTCTCTAAATAAAGGGTCATTTCCAGTATTCTACATCAGTCTTAGCAGAAGTGACTTTATAGTGGTAGATCATTCTACAATATGCTGTTTTTTTCTCAGGCACCGGTATTACAAGGTAATTTATATGTCCAGTGGAAGCCAGCATTTATTTTCAGTAATTTCTTCCAATTATGTTTATCAATAGGTATCTCTCAGCAAAATGCCAAATCTCACAAGCATGTTTGGAAAGTCAAATATGTCTGTGTAATACAAACCTATGTCATGTCAGGAATTAGTTTGACTAATAGGCCTTTAATTAAACCCTTGTGGGGTCTTGGTGTGAAGAATAGGCCCAGTTTCCAAAAAATTTAATTTATAAGATAAATTCACAAATATATCCGTCTAATAAATCTTTCCTACATCCAATATTTGTCCTAGAAACAATAACAGGACAGATAATTTATTAGACTATTTCCTATTGCATTATAATGACTACACTTGATACTTTAAATGTATTCTTCAGAGCACTGGAATGATGGCGGCTATAACTAATGAAGATAAAGATTTCCAGGGCTCATTGATCCAGGAGAGGCATACTTAGTGTAACTTCCAGACCTATATATAATCAGAGAAATATTTCCCTAGAGAACACAAATTATAGATGACTCTAAGGTAATTCCCAGCTGCCACTGGAGATATTTTGCAGAAACCACAACAGGAAATGTTTATTTTCTCAACCCTAATAACCCTTTCAATACAAATTATTTTGGATTTTTGAGAAAATTACATTAATTTCCAATTAATTTTTTTCCTGAAAGATACTTCACATTTGTATAAATATCTCTAGTTTTCTTCACCGCTTTTTCCTAAGTCATCTCCTTGATTTCTCACTTCAATGGCTGTTGTGTAGGAAACAAAATGCCACCCGAAGTGTCTCCATTTCTCTTCCCTCTCAGAAAACCATGCTTGCAATACAGATGAGCACAGCAGAAGGTCAATTCTACCCCAGCATAAATGCATGGGAAATTTAATAGCAGAGAACAGAATGGAAGTAACAGGTCTAAGATATAGCCCCAGCAACAAGAAATACTATTCTGGTATTTGCAGATACTTTTCAGAGAGTTAGACCTATCCCTAATCTACCAAGATATCACTCCTCAAATTTAGAGAGATCGGAGGAAACTTGTCTTTATTGCCCTTCTCCTCCAGCATTTCTGGTTGGAGCATCCTCTTCCTCCAGTGGCAGAGGTCCCAGGTTTTGTGTTCTTTACAGTCTATTTCTTTTACTTAATATTGATTGTAATATTAATAACTGTTTTTCATACCACACAAGCCAGTTCCAGGTAAATCTGGAGAGAGACCACACGTTTGGCACAGAAAATGCACAGCCCTACTCCTCATGATGGCTTCACTTAATTCAGGCTGAGAGAGAGGAAAAGGAGTGAAAGACAACTGCTGAGGAAAGAGATGCATTATGTCTTGATCAAGCTTGTTGGAAGCCTCAAAAGTGCTGATTTACTCCTAATCGTATTGGATGAAGTTCACCTCTTAACAGCCTTCTCAGCATTGCTCCTGTGCAGTATGCAGGTCTCTGCAGGTACAGCTCTTCAGCCTTGGGGACACACATCTGAGACTAGGCAGCTGCTCTGACTCCAAAGGCTACCAAGCTGAAGTAAAGATAGCCACCTCCCCAAGAGTTTGAGAAATAAAATGCATTAAAAAGAAAAAGTCAGCTTGGGTTGCGGATGACTTTTAGAGGAAAACCAGATTTGCAACCTGTGGTTTGGCTTTCAGCGTTCTGCGTGCATGGATTTCATAGCAGTGGAAATGAGGCACTTAGTAACCTTGGCTAGTGCTAGCCCTGCTCCGGGCAGATGGTCCCCCTGGAAATCTCGTGTGTCCTCCATCCAAATGCAACGTCTGCTCCAAAATCCTTTGCATGGGACGGCAGACAGGGATTTTTGGGCAACAACACAACTATTCAACACCAAGGAGTGCTTTGAAGAGCAGGGGACAGAAATAAGATGGTAAAGCTGCTTCTCACTGATTTAGAAAAACCATCATGCCTGAGAACTTGTTCTCATCCCTAATCCAATGAGCAATGTGCACTTGGTTTTTCACACGTGTTTTCACACATACCGGGCACTAAGCCCCCAGCACTGCTAATATCAATGTTTCTGTATCACATCGATTCATTTCCTGCTGCAAAGTGCATCTCTACCTAGGAACAGAGGAGCAAAATGATTGTCAAGTCCCCTGCAATTGCAAAAAGGATGGAAATTTAGGATACACGGCACTTCTTCTCCCGTTTCCTTGCTCAAACACACAGAGGAAGCTGCAAAACATTTTCCCCAAACTTTTAACAATCTCAAAACAAGCTGCAGAAAAGACCAAAAGCCACAAATTACAACATAAAACAGGAGGAGAGCAGGAAAGATTACAGACATTGAGATTCCTAGGGGTCCTGCAAACAGCAAGGGAATTTGTTAGGTGCTGATTCCCAGGTGACCCTCAGCAGTGGGCTGTGCTCTGTGCTGCAGCTGAAGACAAAAAAGAGGTGACAGGTCCCAACCTCTGTCATCTGATGAAAAACTTCTGCCTGACCCCACACTTGATAATTTAATGCCGCTCATGTGAGCAGGGCTCCTTGACTAGGCTCCAGAGAAATTGCTAACACCAGCTGGAGAACCAACACACCCAGCTCAGCATCCTGCCTCTAGCTGTGGCCGGTTTCCAGTGCTCCAGAAGAAGGCAAAGCAAACTCTCAGAAGCCAAGTTACGTAACATTTACACAATATTATAAACTAACGCAGTTCTGGTTTGTTTTTTTGTTCCCATGAACATGATATGACTGAATGGAAACTACTCTGCGGGAAACAGGCGGCACATTTTGAATCTTAAGCTTCCAGAAATAAAATAGCATTCCAAAGAACTTGGAAACAGCATACCTGTTAAAAGGATGAGCCCAGCTCAAAACCCAGAGCTGAAGAAACCTGGAGTTTGGGAATGGTTGAAAAAAAAAATCCCACCCTGCGTATGATCTGACTGTTGCAATCACGGTAGCACTGGGCCGAACTCAAGCCGTGCATCTATGTCAGCTGTGTGTCGACAGAACAGCATTCATGCTTACCTTGAAACAAAGCTGAATTATCCTGTAGTAGGACTTTTTTGCTTTTTTTCATTTCTTTCTGAGTACCTCTAAATGTTTGTACCAGCGTTTCTTAAATCCTGTTTCAGCTGCTACTTCTAATCCTGAAGTGGTGTTTGAAATCTGTCTCTGCAATTCAGGGTCTGCAGCCAACCCGAATCTCTTGTCTCCCCATCAGCTCTCCTGACAAGGATGGAGAAGGACAAAATGTTATGTAGACTTGTTGATGGAGGTGAAGCTCAGCGGTTGCCAAAGATGGTTTCTGGAAACAGTGCAGCCCCTCCACTGAAACCTTACTGGCATGCAAGACAATCTTTGCTTTTTACTAGTAGGCCCAAAACTAACATTTTCTTAATAATTTTCCAGTATCAAAGTGATAGTTTTTATCCAAGACAGCTGAATACTACAGAACTGTGCAACAACAATTCAGTGCCAAACATATGCTATGTATATATTTTAACACCTTTGATAATAATAAAAAATGCATGTTCCTAGCAGTTTTCTCAACTTTCATTCAATAACAACATCCTCAAGTTGATGCTTTTTGTTTTCCTTTCATATTATTACGAACCTGTGTTTAATTCTCAGTGCCAGTTTGGCTTTTTAACCTCTCTTTCTACATTCCACTAGTAATGTCTGATTAAGAAATTAGCCTTTCAAGTGCAATAAAAAAATCCAAGAAATACAGTAACACAATACCATGGAAAACTGATATAATCTTTTCAAAACTATAAAAATTGGTCACCCGAAGGAACATCTGCACGGTAAAAATTTTAAATAAACTGGAAGGGAATCAGATAGCTCATAAGGAACCAAGGAGCTAGAAAAGCCATTGGTCGTTTACATATTTCGCTGTCATCCTGACTTGGAGAAGACTATCATTTTGAAGCATGTTTCTTCAGTTTTAGTTACCAGCATCTGGAATGAATTCCAGGATGGAACACTGAAAGTTTTTAAAAGGAAGCTCAACCTTACAATAATTATTCCTTAAATCATTAATATGGTGAAAGTGCCAGATGTAAAAATATGAACAAAATAAAATAAAATAAAATATGTTCCCAGGTATCACCCAAATCCCTAATGTACATCTGTCTGTTTTCTCAGTTCATTAATATCTGTTGTAGTCTCAGATATTTTCATTTATGTAAAAATTTCCACTTGCTTGCTATGTCTTCTGTCTTGCATTAGTTATTGCTCTACCTCTCAGAATAACTCTGGCTGTGTATATTGCGGAACTGTGGATCTACGGTAACATAGGCTTTCCTCCAGCAAAAGATAACAGTGCATTCATCTTCTACCCAACAGCATGGAAATCTTTTTGTTTGATGGATATTCAAGCGGCATACCATTCTGAAAGAGTGGTTTTGCAGTGACACCAGGGCTTTGTCAGAATGGAGCTCCTCACAGGGTCCAGGTTTCATTTACAGGCACAAGATATGATGCAAGGAGACCTAGGACCTAGGTGTGAGGGACTTCTGGGCTTGCTGAGCTTGGGATAGGACCAAAAGTCTGAAGACCTGGCAATTCAGTCTATGCCTTCACACCCTGTTCATTCTTTCAAAGCAGCGGGATGAAGGCAGCAGAGGGAGGCACTAACATCACTGTAGACTAATAAAAATTTTTTGATAGTCTGTTCTTTTTGGGACAAAACCCAAATCATAAGGCCAAAATCAAGTTCACTTTTGTAAGAGAATCCACTGGAAATGTGATACAGATCAGCAAAGAGTTGTACTTAAATCACTCAGGAGGACCAATTTCATTGAAAATTCCTGGAACATCTAAGTAGACCCTACCAAAGCCTCAGCCATTCATTTGTTTCCACTAATGTTCTCCCTCCACAAAGAAGATATCTCCTCAGAGCTCCACTGAGTACTCCCAGCACCGCTAAGCAGTTTTGCAGATTAATGCTTGTCTGAATGTTACTAATTAGGCCAGGCGACTATATAATGAGATGCTTACAAAGTATATTCATCACTAAAAATAAATGTTAAGCATCTGGTTTGCAGGCTATTCCCATGTGCCACTCAGGTCTGCATGCTGTAGAACCAGATGGAGCTGGAGGGAGACCAATCACAGCGCAGAGGGATTACATGTCTTAAAACCATGGTTAACTTAAATAAGCAAGTTGCCATCCCTCCATAAATCCCACATCTACCACCAGATGTGTGACAAGACTATTGTACAGGGCTTTCTAGCTCCAGCTGCCCTGTTCAGAGAGGGCAGAGGAGAAAGCTGGCCACCCATGGCAAGGGCCAGCTCTCCCTTGCACACAGCCCATTGTCAGCAAAGCCACTCTCTGTTGGTGACCATCTGCAAAGAAAGTCCTGATGACTCACAAAGCAGAAAACCATCAAACGGGGCTACACTAAGTAAACTCTCCTTCTGTCCCAGGCAGTGGTAGAAATGACTCATCTCTCAGCTAAGCTTGGGGGCAAGTTTCTCTCTGCCGTGTTAACCAAACGTAAAGTACGTTTTTCAAGATGGTTTTTGCCGTGAAGGCATTGGTGATGCTTGCTTACAAGCCCTGATTTAAGTACTCAGAGTAGCAGCAGATCTCAACAAGGACACTGTGTCTCCTGAAAGCATTTAGTAGCCTGAGTACAGGCTAGCAGAGAGGGTAGGATTGACAGTGTGATACTTGCATTTCCCTTTTTTCGTTCCTGAGCAATGCTGTGTAAGAAGCAGCACTTCTTGAATGTTGTGGGCTTCACGTACACTAGGAAAGCAAGATCTGGGAGATCCCAGGTTCTCGGGGAAAGAAGGTCATTCCTCATCCAACAATAGAGAAGGAAGGGAAACAACCCAATCCAACACTAGCAGAGAAGGGAACAAGCTGAGTTTTCCCAGAGTTGATTGAATCAAATCCTCTAGAGAAGAGAATATTTAAACTGTATTTTTCTTTTTGGATGGGTTTAGAGGCTGCTTTCAGGTCGGGAGCCCTGTTTTGTTGAGCACTGCTAAGCATAAATAGAGGAGCTGATTTCCTGTAGTCCTCAAAGAGTCAACCATTCAAGAAACACACAAAGGCAGAACTGATGGAAGGGATGACTTTAACTGTGAAGGTAATTTTTCAGCGCTTGTGGCTTGTTGCTAGAAAGGACCACAAGGCGATAAAGTGATATGTGGATTTCAAGCACCCCAAAACTCAGGATTTTCAGACTCTGGGTTTTTTTGATTCAGTACCTTACATTGCTAGGGAAACCTCGTAAATTATGTTGCTTCCAGGAACTACAGAGTACAAGTAAACTATGTAGATGAGACTATTAGCATAAGAAAAATACTCCTTTCCCCTGAAACAAGAAATCTGCAGAGCCATCCGAGTTTAAGAAAGGAACTATCTCCCACTCTCTAAACCAGCAGTGAACATTTTAGTTGACTTCTATCTGAACATTGTTAAGCATTACACCCTACCAACTTCACTAGGTTGCCCAGAAATATTAAATGATTGGATGGACAAAGTAAGATTTTCAACCTCTCTGATCCCCCAAAATACTAAGATTCTCAAGAGAAATTATGGCACAGAAACCCACAGTGCCCGAACCTTGGACAACAGTGAATCCAACCACAAGACGCAAAGCCGCAGGACGTATGACTCCTGAAGCCCCACTGCTCACTGGACAGGCTGATGCTACATGGTCCAGACTTCCTTTCTGCTTGCTGCTACCCCCTGACACTGCAGAGTCCTTGACGTGGGATGGAGCATGCTTGGAAGAGCTGAGTGGGGCCACAGTGGATGTGATCCATGCTCGCCTGTGTGATGATAAGCAGAGACACAACAGAGTGTCAGGAAGGATGGGTTTGTGGTTATGTGGTTCGCCCATGGCCCAGAAAATCTCTCTCCACAATAACATTTTTGCTTTGTCAGAAGCAAGTCCTTTAATGTGGCTATAAGGCACTGAGAGCATGAGGCAGTTCAGTGCTGTGCCGGTGGGAGCCACATGGGTGTGACACATGGGGAGGTAGACAGGAAGACAGACAGACAGAGGAATGACAGCAATCTCATCGTATTTCACTGTGTTAGAACCAGGTTAGACAAAAGGGGATGGATTATGGAAAGTTACAGCAAAGCTGCAAGACATTTGGGGAGGTTTAGTAGCACTGGATCAAAGGTGCCCATCTTGGGAGGGAAGGAGCTTGAATACATTTTCATTATGGGCACCATTTCCAGCTAGCTGGGAGCAGTGGAGACTGCTTCTTTCCACGTCACCCAGTACAGGAAGAGAAGCTGGGGAAAATTGTAGTTAGAAGGTAAAGATGAAGAACAGCCCAGGTCATGGAAGTCGGGTCTTCTGGGGCTAAGTATGCACAGGCGGTGAGGAGAACAGGGAGAGGACACTTGCTAAACTAAACCCAGATGGTACTGCAGCAGAAAAAGAGGAAAATTGCAGCAGAGAGGTTGGGATATAGGTTCAATCAAATGCCTGGAGAGCCAGGTGTAATTCTCATAGCCCATCTGACCAGAAAGGACCAAACTACTTCCACACGCGAACCCAGGATCACAATCAACTATCCACATACAGCTGTTGTAGTGGTTTATTTCAGCTGGAACAAGCCTCAATGCACAACTGAAGCATGGGACTGGGGGAGGTAAGCTATAGGATGCTGCTTTGGAGTGTTTGGCAGGGTTAAATCGATGGTTCCCCAGGGGAAGATGAAGGCTGACGAACTGGTGAGAGTAAACAAAACAGCCAATGAAAATGAGGACTGGCCAAATGAGAAGAATATTAAGTAGCAGGCATAACGCACCCGCTTGCCCGTGTCCTAATTTCAATATATGCCCTATATTCAATATATGTCCTATATTTTACCTTGGCAAATGACACACACACGTCTCCACAGCAAAATTACCAGAAGTTAATGCCACAGAGTTAGGGTATGATTGCAGGTTTAGTAACAACTCCACATCACTGCCCCAGGCAGGATGTTCTCTGTTCTGGTTTCAGCTGACCCATCTCCAAAGCAGAATGAAGCTAAACCATTTGAGAGCAGGCTTAGGACAAAAGCATATGTCCTCAGAGGGAACTAGTGCCTGATGTCAGAATTGAGGCCACTGCTCCACAGTTTCGAGGCTACTTGGAAGAACTGAAGTGAAGGAGAAAGCAAGCGATAACAGAGATGCTAGGTGAGGACTGCACAACAAGGCGGTTTGGACAATTTCAGAGAAGGTCAAATTGCTCCTAGCAAAAATATTTTGTGGGTGGCATGAAAATACTCCTGCTGGCTTGTGTCCATTTTTAAAGACCTAACCATTAGTTGCTATCACCTGGGAATTTAATTCAATTTTTTTAGTTATGATTTATGGGGTAAGTTTAAAAAATTCAGAACCAATAAATAGATGGTATTGGTATCTTGGTACAGAAAAAAATCCTTCCTGACAGCACTAAAGGATTTTACCCATTGCTGTTCCTGCTTCCCTGAAATACAGATTTTGGGCTCCAGCTACAAGAAAGGTTTGGGGCTTGACTCTTTCCTTGTAGTCCAAAAGAAAGCAAGCTCTCAAATACAGTCAGGGTCTCGTGTCCAGTACCTAACAAATGGAAGGGGAATGGAAGCAAGACAGAGCACATTCCACAGCCTGGTGTGTCTGAGGAAAGGGGTATAGCTTTCACTCTCCCGCTGTTAGACAATAATGCGCTGACTGAAAATGTCAAGCTTCAGTTTAAATGAAATAAAAGACTGGAGGGCCCAGGGCAGAGAATTTAAACACATATTAATTAGGGCTGGTAATACTCTGACATTTGCTCGATTTTTAATAAACTGATGAATATTTCTCCTTCATATTTCAGTGACATGAAATTGGTGCAGCACAATTATTTTCAACAAGTTTCGGTCAATGGGTGCTGAAGGAAAACGAACATACAGCGTCACAGACTTGAATTACAAGTACTCTCACTTTGAGCGAGTAACATGGAAAACCATTGCCCTCCACAGGAGAAAACTGCAGCTCAAGACCTTGAGAGAAATTTATTTACTTGCAGTAAGTTAGTTACTTAACTAATAATAATCACACAAAAAGAGAAGGAAGACAGAGAGAACAGATGATTAAAGCTCCCTCAAGAATGCAACAGAATGGATTAAAAGACATCCCCAGATCTGGAAGCACAACACTTATGCTTATGTTAGCATGAAGTCTTATCTTCATATGTTCATAACAAACCAACAGGGAGAAAGAACATCTTCTGGAAGACGTTGAAGGTTCAGTTGTTATTGCAGCAATGAGTACTAATGCAACATCCCCTTACTAGGTTATAATCTCTACAGTGACACTTACACATGGGGTTCAGAAGGTGCCAGTATCTAAGCAGAGCAGTGTCACTTCCACACAACTAGCCACTGAATGTTGTAGGTTGTTGTAAACTTTCACAACCTCATTGGGATAGTTCCTTCCTCCTTTGACAGCTATAACGATGTTATTTCTTTACATGATGAGAGGCTTCAGTCGTAGACTGGGTCCTTGCTGTGCAAGCTTTAGTTGAAATACCTATGAAGAAGAAGCCTGGCCCAGGGCCATCTAGTAAGCTTCATCATGAATTACAGCTCGGGACAAAATGGCACAGCAATAACATAAGCCACTGCGCTGGTACAAATTGAGATACAGAGCACAACTTCAGTGTCTGAAGAAAAGCAACTGGGCAGAAACTAACTCTTCCATCACTTAATGTGTTACAGCACACGTACTCAATCACAGCGAACCTGAAAAAGTCACATACACTTTGACTATGCTCTCCTCCTGCTAGTAAGTGAAATTTGTGTGTGCGTAGGGATCTTAGCTCTGCTGAGAGAAACCCTGGGGTGCAGTTATCCCAGAAAGAAATGGACTGAGAATGTACTTTCCATAATAAAGAGAAATTTTTTAGCATTTAAAATGTTAGCTTTCACACTAAGCACATGTCATTCACATCCTATACATAAGAAAGTTCAAGCAGAGAACAGAGGTGGACCTCTTTTTTCCAGATTTTACTGAAATTTCAGATTTTGAAAATAAAGCATTCACATTTCTCCATATTTTTTTCCAACTATCCATCTACAAAATTTTGAAATAAAAACCTGAGAATCTTGAAATCTAAATAAACTGCAGTTTAACAAAAGTGAAAGATTTCAAATAAACATTAAAAAGGGATTTTTTTTAAGTCATTTGGCTTTGAAATGACATAAAGTGGTTTTCTGTTAGGTTGTGGTTGTTATTATTATTCCTGTTATTATTATACTCTAGTTATTGCCAGTATTAATAAAATACTTGTATCCGCTACAGCCTAAGAATGTCTATCAGAGACTCATGTGCTGGGTATTTTACTGATGTTTATTTGAAAGACTGTCCTTGCCTCAAAGATCTTCTAATTTACTGTTGCACCCAGGGGAACAGAGAACAGAAATAGTCGCTTAGCACAGAAGCTGGATTATCACAGATTCCCAGTGTCACAGGATACATCAAATCCCAGTCCATCATCATCAACAGTAACACAAGAGACCTGAGGTGACCCAAGGAAGCTCAAAACATCATGGTGTTTTAGTGAGAAGTAACCTGAACTGCTTGCAGACTAAATAGATGCAGAAACAGCTGGGATGAGAAGAAAAGAGAGAGGAAAATACCAATTTAGTCTTACAAATCAGGAGGTAAGAAACTTCAGCACTGAGCTAGCAGAGCATGGCATGGTGGTAGAGTTTCCCAAAGTCACCCAGATACAGCAGATCCCCGATGTCCCAGCCTGGAGTTAAAAACTATGCAGATAGCACAGCGCACAGCAGCAAAGGGTGTCTGAGAAGAAAATGCTCTAAGGGAACCATTATAGTGTCAAGTAGCTAATACATACTAGGATAGTGTTTAATTAGGATGGCTCGATGAGCTACCGGCACCTGTCTGGAGCATGGTCACTGATTATATGGGTGATCCTACTGAAACTGGGAAGTTTCATGCCTGCGAAAACTGCTTTCCTTGGGATCTGCCACTAGAGCAGCCTAAGGGCTTTGGTACCTGCCCAGGTACCTAGACCCAGGCTCTAGTCCCAGACCTCCCCTGGAAGCTGTGCTCCTTCCAGCAGAGGCTGATGAACAGGAGACCTGTTTCCTTTTGCATATCCAGAAGTTGCCACTCAGCACTGTAACATCAGCAACGTTGTTTTCAGTTAATACATCAGACTGGGAGATGCAGTAGGACAGATCTGCTACAGGTTGCCTCTGGGCAAGGGTTTGCTGCCTCAAGCTCTGAGGCCAGTAACTGCATCTGCCACCATGGATACCTTCAACAGGGAGCCCAAGTCAGTCCTAACCCACACCCACAACTCCTCCAGGGATGTTGGAGATCACCATCTCCCAGACCCCAAAGATCCATGCCCAGACCCCGATGTTTTTTAGGGCACACAAGAAGGAAGTTGAAGAAAGTTTGGAGCTTACGGAGACATGTTTCCCCTCTTGCTTTGTCCTGTCAGAGTGTGGAGGTAACCTCAGCACTCTGCAGGTGACAAATGAAGATGATTCCCCTCCCTGCAGCCAGAGAAGCATCCCCAAGGAAGGGCTTTTTTACAACCAACTCATCATTTAGGTTTCTTCTAGCTGCCACAAGCCCACAGAGGATGTGCAGAAAGACTTCTTTCAGCCCCTATTGGGCATTACCAGTGTCAATCCCAGCATACAGGCTAGAGCCCTCTTGTCTCCACTTCAAATTAAATCTTAAAATATGGGCCAAATACGATGGATTTGTAGACAGTTGCTTAGGGAAGGAAGTGCTGCAGGGGATTCACTACACTACAGGCTGAGGGCTGATGCCTAAATATCGCAAAACCCATGGATTTCCAGAAGGAGCTTGACAAGAAATATGTAGCGAAGGAGCAGTACAGGCTGCAGAAGCCATGGCACCCTGGAGAGACAGGTATGAAATGGAAATCACTGAGGCCAGAGAAAGCCACAGAAAGAACAGGGAGCTTGGAAATATCCAGCCCAGTTGGAAGAGATCTGGGAAGGAGAGGAGATAGAAATACTGCACCCCAAACAACAGGAGTTCAGCTCCTTTGCTTCCTTTCTAGAGCAGTCCTCCTTATAACCTGTGCAACTAATGATATAAGGTCTTTGTGATGGATGTTGGTGATTTTGGCATTAGATTTTTACCGTTTTACAGGAATGGGAGTCTGGAGACCTGGATTCTTGTATCTCATCTCTGCTATAATTTTCATGAATAACCTTAGTGAGTTGTACATCTTTTCAAGTGTGCCTGCATGAAGTTTGGTGCACAGCCCTATGGTCAGCCCCGCAGCGAATACCCCCCTATGATCTATAAGGCCTGCTTTGTATATTGGGAAGCTGGCCTCAATTCTGTGAGCCTCTGTTCCCTAAACTGTTGCTAACGGCGTTATCCTTCTGCAAGGTCCTTCCAGATTCATGCTCACAAAGAATAACAAACGCAGGGACAGGAGGCATGGAAAAGTGAGCCAGATAAAAGCATTATCTGAAAACTTCATCATCATGTCAGCAAGTGGAGCTGTATCAGACAGAATTTGTTGCTTCCCCTACCTCCTCCCAATCCTTCACTCACATCCACCCCTACAGAGACCTGAACAGCAAGAGACTAAGTTGATACTGAAAACCAGAAAATAGCAACCTGGCAGGATTATCTAGGACTACCCCAACTAAACTCATAGCAAAAAGGCTCGTAAGTACTTGGTACTCATTCAGCACATCATCTGATAATCTTGGGGCAGTTTACAATGTCTGGCTAGGGAGCAGCAGACCCAAGCATTTCTGAATAGCACGCTAAGTTAGATGACTAAATATGGTATTTTTTTATGAACTTGGAGCACCCACTTTGGAGTACTTGGCCCAGGATTGATTCCTTTTGAGACCTAGGCCTTTGATCTCACTGCTAGACAAAATAATTAAAGGAACTGAAACACAATCGAGGTTTCTTTCCAGCTTAAAAAAATTTTTAAAAAATCTTTGGATATCTTTTTTGGACTCTTCAGATAAAACATCACGTAGAAAAACAACATGGTGTCTCTTAAGCTTATTCCATCAGCTTCCTTCTTTTAAGCTCACATGTGAAGCTGCTCAGAGCTTTTACTGGGAGGGAGAAAAACTGGAAGCATCAGGTAACCCCAGGGGGAATGTTCGACTAAACCAGACACAGCTCCCTCTAAGGACCATTACCTACAATGCTTTTTTCAGAGTGAATGACCCTGCTGAGGGATTTTGCTTTGAAAGGGGTCCTCTGTTTGGAAAGAGGTTTTTCTTTGTTGTTGCACACACAGATTTGGTAATTTGGGTGGTGCTTCATTTTTCTTGACCCGATACTCACCTGCCTGCTTGATGCCTCCACTTTACTTACAAAGATGAGCTGCTTCCCTCACAAAATACACAGGAGGAGGGAGAAGAGGTCCATATCATGAGGCTGGGGAAGGATGTATTGGGTTCCTGCTAGCTCCTGCCACCCAGCCTGAGGTCTCAGGACTAGGTCAGAACAGCCCAGTGGTGCTTTTTCTCCTCAGTGAGGAAAGAGAGTGTCAGAGAGATTGAGGAGATTTCCTACAGGTCCAAAGGTGCCAGCTGGAGCCTCACTTGGATTTTATGGTAGAAACTGTCCCAAATTTACCCTAGTGGGAAATAACATCTGGTAATTTAGAGTAGGGAGTCAAAAACAGATATGACTTAGTAACTTCAATAACCTTCCTGGAGAGCTTAGGTTCCTCAAGTAGGCTACGTCACTCATGAGGACTAAAAAAGCCACCTCTACGTGTTTCAGCAGCAAATTTCCACACCTAGAGAGCAAGGGCTGAGTGAAGCCTTTAATGCTACCAACAGTCTTACCTTGTGTCTTGGCTTAAGCTAGTTTTGCATCCTCTGACCATAAATTGGTGTTCAAAAGCCAGTGCCTAGAAGTTCAGTGAGAAATCAGTATTTACCTAAAAGGGCACTGGTTTTATCCCTCACACTCAGCTTCTGTCATGAGGCATCTTTCTCCCTGCCATGTCTTTTTCTCTTGCTTCCCTTTACTCTGCTTCAGTCTGAGATCCTGACAAGGTAGGAAAGCAAAAGACTGGATTTCCTCACCACTGAGACAGTTAAAATGGCTATTTTGGTGATGCTTCCAGCCTCAGATAGTTTGCCAGCACCAAGGCAAACCCAGTGTGGCCACACAGTCTGAGAGTCCTTGGCCAGCTTTGAAACTCTTTGGAGCAAGCACATCCCGCTCCTTGCAAGCGTTTCGTATGACATTCCTTCGCTTTACATTTTGTTCTGTGGGACTACATTTGTTATTAATCACTGGCTTGCACATTAATATAGCTTTCTAACAGTTAAACCAGATATTCCATCCTAGCAACTCAAATTAATATTTGTTTGAATAATCTATTTAAGATGATGTCTGGCCAACAGTGTGGTCTGGCTGGCAGCACTCTGCTCTCCCAAGCGGACGTTTTCATTTGGTTTGTTCCATATTTTCTTCCTCTGCTCTTATTTTATATCATCCCCCAAAATCTTCCATTCAAATTGCTTTCTCCAGCAATGGTTCCTCTTGCATTCAGTCCATGTAGGTCAAAGTACTTTTTTCATTGCTTGTCCTAATAGTTTTAGACGAATGGCTCTTTTGAAACCATATATTTTTGAGGAACACATTTTTGTGGTTTATTGCATTATTTAAGATTCAAGTTTAGATACATACTCTGAGTACAAAATATAGATGACACATGACACAAAATATGCTCTTTGTATGCTTATATGCGCATCTGTATTTATTCTATTGTTTTGCAGCATGGCCACTGATTGCATATATCTTTGCACGGGTGTTGTTTTAAGGGTTGTCTTCCACAAGATCAAAGTCCTCCTGTCTTAATTAATTTCTGCAGTGATAAAAATAGTGAAAAACTTGAAAATAATCAGACACTGATTTGGGGTGGATATAAGCTCTCTCCTTTTTTTGAAAGATTTGAAGTCTGAAGCCAAGTTTCATAGTTCAAACTTGTCTTGAGAAAACACAGAAGAGCAACAATTCATGTCCAGTAGCAATTTCTCCACTGAATCATACTCAGACTCTGGTCCAAAGTCATTCTGTGTTTTGAGGAAGTAAGAAGCTTTTCTGGCTTGAGTTGGCCACAGACTGCCTTGGAAAACAAAATTTTCTGAACTGTTCATTTTCAGAATGTTGCGCTGTTAGAAATTTGCTTTGACAACACCCCTCAGAGGTACAGGGATCAGTGTAACGTGCTCTGACTTCACAAGATGCTGCAAACACAACATGTGTGGGGGGAGTCAGCTTTGCCCTGTCAGCTCTGGACCAGGTCCACAGAGAATAAATGTATGGAAAGAGGTAAGAACACAAGTTATCCAGACCTCGGTATTTTCCAAAGTCCGAGATACTATATCTGTTGCAGTGCATGACTGTTTCTCTTTGTGTTTTCAGAATTCTATCTTAATCAATGGTGATTGCAAATAAAATAGCTGCAAATGACTGCTTGCCAATTAAATGTGTACTAGGAAAATTATTATATTGTATCATATAAAATGTTCCCCTCATCTAAGGAAGTGTTTTCTGTAACACTTTTCACTGAGATTAGAAGATACTCCTCCTTTTGCCAGAAGAACTAATTCTTTTTCTCTAGCTGCAAAACAGTAAGTAAACAACAATGATCAGTCTAAGGATTCCCTCCTCAATCAAGGGAAATCAAGGTGGGTTTTTAAAAATATACTCAGTTGAGATAAATATATATCTTTTCCTGAAAGCCTGCATTTAAACTAATAACCACAACTTCCAAGAGGAAGTTGCACAAATCTTTACATCACAGATGATTTCCCTTTATTTGAAGTCTTCCAAAAGAAGTGAGAATCCTGGAAATTATGTATGTTAGAGTCCTTATTTAATTTTAGCCATATAATCATCTCTAGAAGAAAACAGTAGAAACCAGAAAAGTGATCTGTCTTTCTGTTGTATAACAGCTGCCCTATCAAATTTCAAACTGGGATATTTATTCTTGGAGACAAAGACTATAGCATATATTCATTATACATATATTTACATTAGCCTACAATTGCACTCTATCCAAACACATACGGTATAATTGATGCAATTCATATGTCCCTTTATGATTATAAACTAAAAAGCACCAATAAACTGGCAAGATCCTTGACTATATGACCAGCTCTTCAAAAAAGCCATTGCCCTGTACTCCCAGGTATTCCAGAGAGAGCCAAAGTTGGAGTTTGACAAATCATGCACTCCCCTGACTTCATGTCAACCTCACCTAGAAGCAGCTAGCATGATGGGCACAGGGAACCGTCCCCTGTGCTAACATCTTCCAGGTGTTGCTCCACAGGAGGATGTGGCCTGGGGAATGAACTTTTTGCCCCATTAGGGATGCACTAAGGTCAAAATGGCCAGTAAGAGCTAGGCCAGTATACCAGGGTGCCACAAGGACATGAGGAGGGGCATGGAGAGTTTCTTTTCCACTCAACACAGTGTAAGAACTGTTGGTACCTAGGATGGAATCTTCGAAACCTAGGCTGCAGCTGCAAACTAGCGGTTGTATTTTAAGCAGAACCTGCTACAGACACGATAAAGAACAGAGTTAACTTTTACTCTTTTACTCCAAGAACACCTGCAGGTTTTGGAGCTTATGGCTCATTTGTTGCAAATATATATCACCCCAAAAGAAGTCACTTCAGGCTGTCTAATGACAATTTCATATTAGAAATGTTCTTGTCTGCCTGAAGCAACTCTTTTCCTATCATGACATCTTGCCATCCCAAAGTTCAGCTAGACAAAAAGGTGGTGACCAGAACAAAGATACCCATGAATGAAACAACTCTTTGACACAGAAGCCAAATCTGAACTATGAAATTCCTCTCCACAAGTGTGAACAACTATCAGGGGGCCTCAGCACCCGCAGAACCAAATGAGAAATCAGTCTCTTTAAACTGACCAACATTCAACAATCTCTGTGCGTCCATGAAACTCTCACTCAATCAAAAATATAATAGCAAAACGGTAGGTCATAGTTCATATACCAGGAAAAATATTTTCTCCTAAAGTCCAGCAAAGAGGACTAGGAACTAGAAATATGTTGTTACAGCTGTATCCATTTGTGGATATGTAGAAGAGCTACATATACTACTCTGCTGTAACACAAATTGGGAGATTTGCCATTGCCAGGTATTGGCAGGTTGGTAGATCACTGAACACAGAACTTCTTTACTAGTACCTGATCAGATTTTACATAAAGAAGACACCTTTAAACATGTGCAATTCCTACTTGTGCAAAGCAGGTAGTAGGATGTAGCAGTTTCTGTACTTATACTGTATTTCTGTGCAATATATTTTGGTCTTGAGATTAGTCCAGGACAAGCCCTTTCTATCAGCTCACTTCTGAAATGGAAGAGTTTTCAGCTAATCTTTGCAGAAATCTATTGCAATCAAATTTGCGCAGGACAAAAGCCAGCATACCATACCTACTTTAAAAGCTCTTTTTGTCAATGACCTTGGTGTGAAAGCAGTATGCTCCATGGCTGTTTTTTCTCCTCTATTGTTTATTTTGAAAAGCAGCTGGTCCTTTATGAATATCTTACTATTTGACTCAAAGGCAGAGTATTTTAACTCTCTTTGGGAGTTATTGTAACTCCTCTTCTAACAGACCCTTCCCTTGACCTCACTCCCACCCTCGCCACCTACAGAAGATTTTCAGAAAGGTTATAGTGGAGATTTGCAAAACAAAAGTGGTGTAACATTTTCATTCTGCATCACTAGATGGCAATTCCTGATTATTAGTGGGCCCAAGACGCACACAGTACTGACCAAGCTCATTAAAATGTATTTATCACTGATTTATAGAACTAGAGGGGAGAAAAAATAAAGGAGAGATTTTTCCTGAAAAGCTGAAGGTCTGCTTTTTTAGTGTTTTGGTTTGTTTTTAATGAAATTTTGGAAAGAAGAAATGAGGGCAAATGTTTTCGGTTTGGGGTATTAACGTTAAGAAGTTCCAGTATTTGTTAAAACCACCTCTACACACTAAGCCCCTTGCAGCTCCCGTTTAAGTCCATGGGAACTGCGAGCTCTTCCAGGACTGGACCCTCTAAATGCTGGGTTGCTGTAACCAATTTCACATACAGCCAATTCCCAAGTCTTTATCCAGGTTTTACTTAGCAAAACCCCCACTTAGGGACAGTAAATAAGGACTTTAGGAACTGGCCCAATGGATAGGTTCCACAGCATGCAAGATAACTATTATTAAGCGTGGGCGTTAGTCAGCAATAAGCCGTCCTCCACCTCTTAAACTTTTGGTGTTCCCACAAGGGAAGCTATTGAAAGCCTGTGCTTTGTAAGTTCAATTCCCTTTGCTGGCTTATAATACAGCTGCTATATATTATCTTATACATTTGACCACAAAGGTGCATTCTATAGGCAAGATTCATCCACTCCTGCCATCCCTTTTTATTCATTCACTGCTTTTCAGTGTAATGTTTGGGGACCCTGTTCTCAGCCACTTGTACATTGCAGCACTTGAAACACACCAAGAGGGACAATCGCTTGACTGATATCTCCATCTTAGTATCTATACCCGTCTCTCTGTTTCTCTAGCTTTCTACCCAAGCCATTGTTTGCGCCAATTGTGCTATCATAAAGCAGAGTGTTGGGCTGTTTTGTGATGATGAAGAACCATGCAATCACAAGCTTTATTGCATACCATCCCATCCAGTGACCCCTGTTCTTATCATGAGAGCCCATTCAAGGGGAAATTACACCAGACTTCAACGGGGAAAGTGTCCCTCTGTTTCCAGGCTATTCAGGACAAAAGGTGAGAACCGCAGAACAAGCCTCTTCTGCTTTAATTGTGAAATGTTTCGAGCAATTGGGGGGGAGCTGGGAAGGGGGGTTAAGGGGGATGGGGAGGGAGAAAAAAAACAAAAAAAGAAAAACTCTATTGAGATCAGGTGGTCCCATTTCCCAGAGATAAACAAGTTCAATAATATACTGGTCAACAGAGTTACCCTATCCTCAACAGCCTTTTGTTTTTTAAAAAAGGACTAAAATAACCACTTGGAAATGTTAAACCAAGGCATGGCATTTTAATATGAAAATGGAGGCCTAGTATATTTTTGGTCCCTCTGACAACGATTGCCCTCAATTAGATCACTTATACTCAGCAAATTGGTTGCTGTGAGGGGTTTGTGATCATAAAAATAATTCATACATGGCAAGTTGCTTTCAAACCCGGGATTTTTTTGCTGTTGTTGGTGGCTTTTTCTCTGCTTTTTGCTTATTGCCATAGTAACAACAAGTGCATATTTTGGCTTGCTTCCAAAATAATATTCAGGATTGTTCTTTTTGTCCATTTTTAAGAGGAATCATTATGAATATTTGAATTATATTTTCCAATTAGGTGAACTGAAGTGTTTTCCAGCAGCTCTGTGTTTTTCCCCTCGTTTATAGAAAATGTGAAATTTTTATTACACCAAGGACTTTCAAGACAATAGCTGCAGAGAATATTTTTCTGTACTGTTTGTAATATCTAATTCAGAGCTAATTTTTAACGGACAGGGTTCCATGGGGATTTGCTTGCAAATTTCATCAACTTGAGTTCCTGGTTCATTTGCTGAAATGCAGTACTTGGAATTGACCCAGTGAGGAGGAACACTTTTGCTCCTTTTAAAACATTACTGCATATTACAATAAACAGTGACTGGTTATCAAAAATAACATGTTTCATTGTCTACAGATTTAGAGCACACATTTTGGTCTTGGATGAACTCTTGAGTTAGATTCACCACTGACACAGCTTAAACAAACACATACATTTGATTTTAAGCCTTCCATTTCTTCAGAAGCCAATAGGATGTGCTCAGTTCAGAACAAAAGAAATTTCACGAGGAAATGCTTCTGTGCCGGGCACATTTTGTGCTTAGCTATCTTTACTAAAAGGCATAGCTGAAGAAATCTCTGTACCTTCTCTCTGTTTCACAAAACATCATCATTACAACTTATTTAGAGTCTTCAATGACATCAGTGCCTTGATCCTTTTTCTAGTATAATTTTATATTTTCTCTTATCACATACTCTTTTATATTTGCCCTGGTAATACACTCTTCAGCCCAGTTCCTGAGTGGATGAAAAACAATCCAAACTTGCCAAAACCACACTTTCACCCTCCTTCAGCAGTAAAGTGCCTGTCACTTAAGAAGGAATCCAAAGTGCTCCAGTCATTGAGGGATTGCTTAAGAAAGACTTGATAGGTTCCTGTCTCTGGACTCCTCTCCAAAATATCTGTTGCTGGGGTTTTACCAGTGGACAGCAATGGCCATTTCAGGTGAACTGAAGAAACACAAAAGAGAAGAAAGCATTTTTAAACCCAGGAGCTCATTTTGGCAGAACCTCTTTCTGGTGTCTCTGTTGTAGACACCTAGGACTTGCTGAAGTAAGTGCTGGCAATGCTGGTCAATGGAAATTGACATCTACAAGCCCTCCAGGGTGCAAATATTAGGACTTACTGCACAATCAAGTGCTATTTTCCTCCTCTAACAGCATAAACACAAACAACATGCTGTATACTTCTGCACAGGGATAGAAACAGCCTCACATATTGAACTCTGTCCTGGTTAGGTTAAAAGAGAAACAATTTTCTTTCAGTGAATCTTCCTTACAGCGAAGTTCTTCTAAGTAACTGCATTTTTCTGAAGCTGGCTGCATATTTTACAGACACTGTCCACTCCAAAGCTGATAACACCTAATATTTATAGTTACACTGAGCTAACGGTAGGAAAGGAATGCAGAAAAAGGCACCTGTTAATCACTACAGCAGCCAAGGCCACCGACAGATCTCTTAGGTCCCGCAAGTGAGGAGGTAGAAGGGGTCGTACTTGTGTGGAGGGGCGGACAGGACAGGTGGACCAATATTGACCAACTAGGTATTCCATGCCATGCACGTCATACTCAGTTTAAAGCTGGGGGATCATGAGGGTCTCGCTCTCTTCATCCGTGGCCGCCTTCTGAAGAGGACCCTGCTCATTGTTCTACCTGCAGTCCTGATCCAGATCCTGATACATGCATCCCTGAGTCCAGTTCCTGCCTGCTGCCAGGGCCAGCCTGGGACTTCTTGGTGCTGCCTGGCAGCTGCTGGTGGGACACCTTCACCACGGCACCCAACTCTCTGAAACTCAGTATCGGTTTTGTATATTTTACATTATATCTCTTATTATTAATATTATTAGTATTGTTAGTGTTATTAGTAAAACTTTTTATATTCTATTTGTAAGTCTCTCTCCCTTCTCCTTTTCCCTTCCTCTGGTGGGAGGGTGGGGGTTAATAGAGAGCATCTGTCACTCAGTTTATTGATGCCCTGGTTTAAACCATGACAAACTCATACAAGAACCTTTACCAAAATGGGCCATAGGTGAAAAAGGTCCTGAAACAGAAGAAGTGCCATCCAGAGCCTCTCAACTTCCCTTCCAGTCTTGGCCTCGATACAGGATTGAATCAGACTCAAAAGCCTTGCAATCTTTGAAAAGCCATAAATACTCATCATTCATTATGCCTTGTAGAATCATCTTGCCCCAAGAAACTGCTAAGAGGAAAAATAGCAGAATGTCAAAAGCGTAAAGCATCGTTTACATGCCACTGGGGGGAGGAGCTGGAGCGGAGGAGGGAGACACACTGAAATGGAATTTCACAATGCCAGAGCGTGGTGGGCTATTTGCAAACAAAGGTGAAGGTCTGAGTCTGCCAAGTTCCTCTGATCTCAGGTGGATTAAACCTGCAGGCTCTGTTTTGCAGAGTTTCAGGCTAAGCAGGCAAACTAAAACACTGAGCTATATCCATCCTTTCTTTCATTACAGCATGAAACAAGCAATCAAAAACCCAACTACTCTGATGTTTTTGATCAGAAAGCACTTCAGCAACACAGAAGGGAATCCACAGCTTTTGATATTACGTTAATACACTAATATCTTAATCCTATACCAGTGACAGACTACACATTTAAATCCCTAATGGGACCTAGTTTCCAAATTATATTATTTAATGTTTATTCAGTGAATAATCCAAAAAGTATTTAACACCACCAAAGAAAAAACACACACACCCCCTGGGTGGATTGTCTGCTTTTCCTTTGCTTCGTAATTACCCAACCAAGGGCCCTATTAAAGAACTCTATTTTTTATGGTCTTAAAGTGAAATGAACCCTCTGTTTGAACATCGCACAGAAGAAACACTTCAGGAACACATGCTCACTATAAAAACCAGTTCCTTGTCAAAAACTTTCCACTGATCACTGTTTTGATCCATTTGGGGACTTTCTAGCAAGACATATTTAATACCAATGGGCCTGATCTGGGCCCCATCCTGGAAAGAGAACAAAAGCAAACACCAAGGGAGCATCAAAGAAGTAGAAATGGCTCATCGATGAACTATCTGCATGTGGAAGAAGGGAAGTCAATTGCCTGTAACCTTGTAATAGAATTAGGACACTTTCAACCAGATTTGTGCCACCCAGCTGTGGACATGGCTGGTGGGGCTGTAATCAACCAAGCTCCCTCATTAGCCGGCAAAAAGGCTTCTCCCTTTCTCTGTGGTGGGAGCTCAGACAGCCATGAGGCTGAGTCTCTGAGTGATGGGGCGGGTGTTGGGTGGCAGAAAAACAAGCAGCTCTGCACCGGAACAGCGTGTCCTGGTCTTCCTTCCCTGATCCCCATGGTGCTCCCCTCCAAGCCTTGCCCAGCAGCGTCCCACTCCTGTGGACACACAGGGATGGAGTTGCCCATTCAGCCCTTTGGGAAAATCAGCCCCACGGTCAAAAGACACTTGTTTCCCTGGGAAAATGTGCTCAGTTGCTCCAATGAATAAAACACAACCCCTGCATACCCAAAGATGAGGCACTTTGCGAACCTAAGACGTAAAGTGTCTTCTTGACCCTACATGCTCCTTGAGTAGAGGAAATCACCACAGATGTATGATACATGCAACATCAGATGCTCCCATTGTGGTCCTCACATTTTCATGCCTCTTCTTCAAACCTGTCTTAAATAAAGGCCAGGCTTTTTTCTTCTTTCATCAAACATCTCTAATTGAAACCTTCAGTCTTCGATATAGAAAACAATTCTGTTAGATCCTGGGGTTGTGAGTTGAGTAGTGTATGTGGAAATGGAGTAAAGCTGGGGACATGAAGGAAAGATGGGTTTGCCCCTTTTTGGAGTGAAGAATAATTTGGGGATTCTTTTGTAACCGTAACAAAACCAAGGCTTTTCTAAGAGATCTCCTTGGCCAAGATCTGCTTTATATTTGTCAGAAATAGCCAATGGTGCTTGATTCCAGCATTTAACTATTTCAATCTGCATAGTTAAACAAATACCCAGCACAATTCAAGAGACAAGTGTTTTGACACGGGAGCTCCTAGTAAGCTGTCAACATTTCCATTAAAGGGCCCTGCTTGGAAAGATGGACTTATCAAAAGCTTCTGCAACAGAAGGCAGACATGTTACTACCAGTTTGCACGTAAATTGAAAGATTCAGAGATGCATGGGCAGACAGACAGATAGCTCCTAGTAAACCATCAGCTTCTACAGTGTGACGTTCTGCAGTATCTCCTACTCTCCCAGATTCTCCTAAAAGAGAATCTATTCAATATCTTGTGGCCCAGCAACATTCTAAATGCACTGCAGAAAAGTGGGGCTGGTCCTCTCCTGTTAGTCCACAGCCAGACTGGGAATGAGGGGTTTGTGGAAGACTGCCCACCCCACACACCAGTGCAGGAGCTTTTAGAGGGACGCCGATTTAAAGACTGTGCTGTAGGTATATAGCACTTAGACAGTGCAAAGCAGTTGCTTTCAGCATGAGACATTCGACTTTCCTACCTTAATAATACAAGGAGATTTTGTTCCCAGCATTATTGTTCACTTTTTTATGACATGATTGGCTGAAAGAATTACAGGTCTTTTCTGCAGACCAAGGCAAGCATCCCCAAAACTTATACTTTTGAGAGAGTTTGGGTGGTATTTTTGGACTGTTTACCATAGGGTGTATTACCAGAAGCACAGAAAGCAAGAAATAGCACCTGATTCTATTCCTTGTAGAACAGGGAACCTCAGTTGTTAATGAGATATATGAGGTGACTCCTATGCAGGCCTCACTGTAACAAAGCCCCTCATAACCACCAGTGGATTTCATCCTACCTTTATATGAGGCAGTGAATATTTATCCTTATTAGACTGAGGGCGAACTCCAGCACTGATGAAGTCAGTTCCCCAGGGCCTCCCTGGTGGGACTGGGAACCTGACCTGCGCCTCCTGCATCCCGGTCCAACCTGCTCTGCTTTAAGCAGCATGGTGTTTCAGTGAGAGATGCTGGGAGTCAACACAGGGCTGCGTGGACATTGCAAAAGAAAAAGAGAAGCCAAAACGCGCTGCACAGTCTGAAATCTGAATTTACCGGCAGGGTCAGGGAGCTATTTTACTTGCTACCACTGTGAACTCCAGGAATGGAATCAATTAGTATTAGTTTAAAACATCATCTGTTTCAGTTTAACAGAAAGCTTCTGTTCAATGAAATACAGGGTTGGTAAATGGTAGATGAAAAATAAAAGTTGATCTGATTTTAGTAATTCCTTAGGTACTATTTTAGGTGTGGCAAGGAGATGTATCATACATATGCCACAAACGTGTACGACAGTACATTACTCCTCTTTTTCCTCATGTCTTCACAGAAGAATATCCCTGCAAGTCATGCAGGAGCACAAATGACAAATCTGTGCTTAGCAAGATGTGTCATCAGTGACTTTGCAGATGTGTGACAGCATTTTCTTCAACAATACGGTTAGATGATAAACCGACTACTTTTAAATGCATATTTGCCCAGGTAATTAAAACAATCTTTCAAATCACAATGGAAGAATTCCATTCCAGGTGTCGTTTCTATCTTTACAGAGATAAACTCTCTCTGTGTGGTTTCTTTTTTTCTTTACCATAGATTTTGACAGGCTATGGCAGGAGGATTCATTAGAGACCTGCAAAACAGGAGAGTTTTCCAAGGCCATGAACTCGCTCCAAGCAATACTGCATTTTTTTCACAAAAGGTTTTTAAAGTACTGTCATCCTTTCCAATTCGAAACAGTCCTAACACATTTCAGTTCCTCAGGGGCACTACCAACTTGCTACTGAGGTAAGCGTCTTACAAGGCTGATGGCACATATTACTTTATAGGTAAAACAGGAGCAATGTTATTGAAAACTGAACTTGCGGTGATCTTACCTGTAGAAAAGTAAATCTACTGGCTGCAGTTGCATCTTTTGTTTCATATCCAGAATTACGAGACCAGAGCTAAAGGACACTACAGAGACAACTCAGTTTAATGTTACTATTCCAGCGTTATTACTAAACTGCTTGAATTTCTCAGGTTTTTGTTCTCTGAATGCCCCTTCCCTCTTTTAATACAATTTTTTATTTTCTTTTACTTTTTGGAGAAAAAAAGAATTTAACAAATCAGAGAAGGGGACTGAGAAGGCTTTTTTCTCTCCTATCTCCTACACTGTTTCAGAAATAAAGAGACAGAATGAAGGGAAAACCAAGGGAGAAAAAGCAGAATATTTTTAATACTCCTATACGCAAAAGAGCAACCCTAAGCAAGTAATTACCTGTGCAAAACATCATCATTTTCCAACCAGCTATTCAAGGCTTCATCAGTCTCCCAGGTTCCTCAACTGTGCCTGCTCCAGTTGGCAGACCAACTCTCTTCTCTCAGTGTGCCATTTTCACACCACGATAGCCATAACTACTGATGATACCACTGCTCGTGCTGCACAACTCTCTAATTTAGTCTACTGGTTAAGTAATGCTGCTAAGAAACCACCACGAAGATAGGGAGAGGAAAGCAAAGATGAGCAGGGTTTATTTCAGTGGGGAAAACTCAACCCTCAGCAGCATCATGAACTGCCAATGGAGCTTGAGAGGAAAGGCCAGCCTGGCCTCCTGCAGACAGCGAGCACAACGCAAAAGTCAGCAGAAAAAGCCATGGAAAGGACTGAGGAGGGAGTGTGGGGTGAGATGGAACAGCTGCTGGGCTTCCTAATTGGTGGAAAATGGCATCACAGCCACAGCACTCTGCAGCGAGGAAATGCAAAAGTGGAAACTTATAGATGTATTTTTACATGGTGATAATGATTTTAGCATCTGCATGAGGTGCATGAGCCAGGGCCTGGATCCCTTCTCACTTAAATCATTTAAAGTCCTGTTCTGCCTGAAAGTAATAATCTGTTTGCTTTTATTGCTGTATTATAAACTTTCCATCCCAATCTACTAATGAAATGAAGTGACACAGGCACTGTCAAATAAATCCTGCAAGGGAGGTGGGAAGGAAAGCTTTGGGCTTGGTGCAGCAGGGCAGCAGGAGCACATTGAAAATGTGAAGTCCAGGGGAAGAGGATGGTCACTGATGGAGAAAGTGATTCTTTGGGGCTTCTGAACCTTTCTAAGCCCACAAAAACCACACTGAAGCACAGCTACCAGCTTCCTGCTAGGCGTTTGCTAGGCCACCAGTAGACCTCACTGAAAGAAGACCACTTTATACAGAGAGCTGAGACCTCCAGTGATGAAGCATTAAGAAGCTATTCCCTTTCCAGATGGTGTAACAGATGCTGATTAACCTAAATTATGTCATGCAGTGAACAGCGTCAACCCACACTGTGCGCATCATCCCAGACTGCAAGAGAGCAATGGGGAGAAGAGGAGGAGACAATGGAGGCCATGGCAGTCTGGTACGCGGCAAGGTCACAAGGTAAAAAGTAGAACAGCAAAATAGGTATTTTCAGCGTGCATTTTCCTTTGCCACAGATCTACTTTGCTTCTGTGCTGCAGGAGAGAATGACATGGCATCCTCCTGGATTAAACCTGTTACAAGGTAACTGGGAAAGCAGAGATGTGGTCTCGCTTCTGTTATCATTATTACCTATTGCTGTTCTTTTCATTAAAATTTTTGACGGATGTGGACCAAATCTATCCCAGATCTGACGAACACCACACAGGACTGAGTCTGAATTTGCAGAAGTGGGAATCTGTACTCTCCACATTGGCTATTCCATTTTGCCATTCCTTGAAATAACCTAATACACACATTCATACGCTTGTAACATGAATGGCTGAGAAAAGCATAGTTTTTTATTACAAGGAGAGTGTTTTTCACAATTCTCAGTATTTCCTGTGGAACAATAAATGGATTTTAAGTTCTTCCACACCCACCTATCTGAATAGATAGCTGGGGAGAGAAAGAGGAAATAGAAAGCTGTCAGACTGAAGACAGTCTGATCTCTCTAGGGGTAAGGACATATGTCTTTATGTATATTCAGGTCTGTTGTTTGTCACAGGTTTATCTTCTGCAGGAACACAAATATGGGAGATGGGAAGACATAGGATAAACAACAAAATAAAATAAATTATGTGCTCAGACCTGGATCTAAATGGCTGACACAGCTCATCTCTTCATGAAATTACTATTATTGCATTAGTGTTCAGATACATAATATATTTCATTGGAAAACCTTCAAGTATTTAATTTCAACTCTCATCCTGTGGGGACTGGTTGTCCATTAGACACTAATATGTAATGGAGAATACCAAACACATTGTTGATCAATATAACCAGAGTGAAAAGAACGCTTGGTTTATTCCAGAAAAAATAACAAACCCTCTTACAGCTTATGATTTCAAAGGTCTTATTTTTAAATCACTTTCCTAGAGCAGACCTGATAAGCAAGGAACTCATGAAAGTACAACACAAAACTGGGGCATTTACAGATCACAGATATGGCCTTTGGGAATGAAATCCCCTCCTTTGATTGACATGGTCCTGAACCACCCAGACTGACCACATTCAGCATAAATTTTAGCTTCCAACAAGCCGTAAGTATAAAAACTGATTTTAGACATAATAGCCTTGTTCCTCATGCCTCACATAAAGTCCACACACAGCCATTAGAGCTCTGCTTGTTGCGTTCCCATGAAAAACCATAACATTGACCAAGGCTAAATTAATCCATTTGTCAGCATCTGCTAACCTGTGCACCTGCGTTGGATTCTGTAACAAAATCCTAAACTAGCATCACTGGGCTTCAGGTTCTGGCAAAAATGGCTCGCAGAGTACATGCTACACTTCTTGAGACTTCCCTGGGGAATGGGACTCACTGGAGAGATGGATGGATACTCACACAAATGTCTACAGATTAGTTTAACCTAGAAATTTCAGGAGATCAAGTTCCCCAAGAGATTCTCTTGCTTGTTAAAATATGTTTTATCATTTTTTCATGTTGAAGCCTGTGTTTGATTTTTCATGAAAAAAACACTGTAATGCAGTCAGTTCTCAGACAACACAGCAGCACACACGTTATGAAAAAGAAGGAAAGAAAACGAAACCAAATAATTGAAAGAGACTGTTTTAAATAATCCCCAAATTGTTGTAAGATAACAGAATTCATATTACAAGGCTGAAGAAAGGGGGAGCTGATTTTCTCCAGAGAAAAATATTGTCCTTTCTCTACATTGTGCTGTTCTGAAGTTTTCATTTGCAAGTGCTATTGGACTGCATGCACATGTAAATATTCAAACTCAAAGTATTCCTCTCGAAAAAGCATGTGTGAGAGGGACATTAGGGAAATGAGGCTGGGTCAATACCAGAGTGAAAATGGGATTCAGACCTATTAATACATCGGTGTGCTTTAAGCCTGGTATGCAGGCTTTCACTTCTTTCCTTTTCCTGAACTCTGACTGCTATAGCTGAGACCTAAGATTTTTCTGAGACGGACAGACAGTAGCGATGAAATGACTTCAAGACTGAAGATATTAAAGGAATTCCCTTCGTCTAGCATATCAAAAAGTTCAAAAGTTACCCCTGTCTCAGTGGCTAAGCAGTAGAAATATCAGGTGTTAAAATATATTTTTAAAGAAAATGAGAAAGGCAAAAGAACCACCAAAGGCTGGGCATGAGGTCCAAGATAACTTAGAGAAAAGTCACATACATATTTGACACACCAGGCTATTTTCCATTAGACTAAAATAGTAGGAGAAATTTTATATTCTTCCTTTTGTTTTTAAGTGTTCCTATTAAAGATCTGTATCAAAAATGTAATAAAAATTTGAGCTGCTCATTCACCAGAAAATGCAAATCCAGGGCAACTTATTTAGTAACAAGTATTTGTCATAATTTTTGACCTTTTGACCAAAACCACCTATATAAATAGTATACAGCAAGAACATAAAAGAAGCCGATTAGGAGCTCTCTTCAAAGGATTTGCAGAAGGCAATTCATATAAACAAGCCCATATCTAGTAAGACAAAATTTAATATCTATTTTCTGCAGTTCTCTTACAGGTGTTTTTAGGATCCAACATTAACAATTGTTAAAAATGAAGAAATTTAGTCTTTTCTTTTTTCCTAAAAAAAAAAATAAAAAAGAGGAACTTAGGATGTGCCAATTCGCTATATGACAAAAACAGTTTAGTCTTTTCTAATTCCATCACACCTTCATATTAACAAAGGTGCCACTGCTTTTATTGGGTGGCAACAAGTAAGGGAGGGCTTTCCATGTAAATGAAAAGAAAAAGCAATAGATGAGACCCAAAGTTGCCTTCCGAGCCTGTCATTGACATTTCCAGGCCAAAAGGACTCATTTAAAAACCCCAACAAACATATTTTACAAATAATACAGTAGGCTTTCATACAGCACCGATGCAAGCAGGAGATCTGGCAGGAAAAGTAGGGAGCAGAGCTGATGCAGAAATTTGCCAAAATATAACGTAACTGGGAAAATCCACAACCCAGAAAACTGTCAAGGGAAAGCAGAAAACACTGGCTTGCTTTGAAAAGCCACATCTCAGAAGAAATTTGAGATCCCTGGGGGAAGCAGCAGACAGAGAAAAAGACCCTATCGAAGTTAGAAGGTTCAGCCTTTATCAATTTCCAGAAAATCTTAACCCGTGGGTATAGGAACTGCAAGAAGGAGAGTATCCATCTGCTACCAAACATAGCTGGAATTTTATTTTGGAGAAACCAAAACAGTAAAAGCTGTGAAAAATTAAAAACTTTGATTTCAGCAATTTTTAATACGTTTTGATTTTTTCTTTTGGGAGAAACTCTATTTCTCTTTTTAAAACATATCTACTCATTAGAGAATATGCAGTACACTGAATAATTTTGAAAAAAATTAAAATCAAACAACATTTTAATTTTCTTTTTTAAAAGATGTTTAAAATGAGCTAAAAAGTAATAACTAAATCAAAAGGGATTTGGAAACCTCCTTTAATGAGAAATTTGAAAGTGGAGGACTTCTTTTTCAGAAGCAGAATAAAGCCAGACTGTGAGTTTTAAATTTTTGCTGAGTAGAAGACCTGTCATCTGCAGAGCACCAAGAGTCACAAATAATTAACGTTCTGATAAAGTTGTCCTACTAAAAATCCAATCCCTTCATTAAATCTGAATCATTAACAGGCCACCCAAGAAAGCAAAAGAAAACCGGACTTGACTTTCCAAGGATATTTCCTTTATTCCTGGTGGTCTCTGCCATTCTTAGAGACTCATTTTTGCTAAGCAAACAAACTGGCATGAAAAGAAAAGCTTTTCTCATCCATAGATCGATTGGATTAGATCATATCAGATCCCTGTCAGTCTGCTGATATCTATGGGGTGCTTTTGCTCTTGGACAGCTAAGACTGTAGCTGATGAACTTCGGTAGCAGAAAGAAGAAATAAAGATCAATAAAAGCTTCCTTCTCTTTCTCTGCCTGCCTAAATATATTCAATCACATGGTAGAAAACACAAATACAGAGACATAATTATTTAAAACAAGCTTTTCTACCATGCAGCATTTTCCTTAAAGATGCAGGAACTTTTCTACAAAAAGTGTAATTTCTATTTATTTCCCTTGAAATTATTTTCCTTCTATTTATTTTCCTTGAAAATAAAATAGTGGCAACAAAAAAAAAGGCTTCCATTAGGAATGTCTTTAATTTCACGTTACTTTTTCCTTCTGCATTCTTTCTATAGAAGTAAACCTCAACTCCAAGACATTTTTCAAGATTTACATGTTTGTTTCATTTTGTTTAATATCCTAATCGGTTCACAGTAAATTTGACCACATACACATACACAGTGATCCCAGCTGGTTGACTGTGGCAAGCCAAGGCAAAGACATAGTCAAAAATACAGCCCTGCTGCTGAAAATGTTGAAAAATTATAAACAAGACCCTTAAAATTATAGCTTGGCATCACACACCAGTGACCGTGACCATAACACTGTTTACAGGAAAACAAGCTGAAAACCACCTAAAAGCAATTTGCTGCTCTTCAGTGCTTAAAGGGTTACGGTAAAGCAAAAACTTGCGTTTAAATACTGTCAAAGTATAGATTTGCTCCCAATTCGGCCCAGTGTTGTGGTTTTCATAAGCAGGTCTGACCACGCCGTGCTTGGGGGTTGGACCAGACAACCTTTAACGGTCCCTTCCAACCCAGACTGCTCCATGACTCTGTGAGTCCTTGCAGGTAGGAGAGTGACACAGAGTTAACATCTGAATGGACTCTTCCAGTGTCTTAACCCTCTTTTCTCGTGCTTTTTTTTTTTTTTTTGGCAGTTAATTCATTATCTTTTGCCGCTCCCTTCATCATAAAGCCCAAAACAAACAAACCCAAGGGCTTGTTTGCAGCCTTCAGGGCTGCTTTAGGTTTCACCGGAAAACACAGGGGAAAGCTGAGGCTATGATCTTCAAAGGCATAAAACCCTCCCAGTTTCGCAGGCTTTTCGTCTGTCCTGGTCTGTGCCCCACTCTGTCTGTCAAAACCTGGACTGGAGGGTAAGGTCCTCGGTGGGAATGCCCAGGACACCGGGGCTGGGAGCTGCTGGACACAGCCGGGAGGGCTGGTTCCCAAAGGCGAGCCGTGACCTGGGCACCCTGCAGAAGGAGTGGCCCAGGGCCACGCCAGTGGACTATGATACTTTGCCCCTTTTCCTGGGGTTTTACAGAGAAAAGGTGGTGTGCTGCACATACCTGGCTCTCCTTTCTGATGAGCCAAGAATTTGGAGAGTGATGCAGCAATGCACAGGGAGACTGGACAAGGGCTGGGAAGACAGCTGCCTGCCTTTCCTGAGCCACTGCCTTGATTTTTTGTGACACCGAAAGTCCAAGAGTAAAGCCAACAGAAATTCAGAGTACGTCTATCAGTTCAGCCAAGGAAAAGAAGCAGAACCAGATAACAAGATTTAAAAATAAAATGAAAGAAAAATAATATTCAAAAACCCCTCTTCCCACGGAATGCCTGTGGAAGCAGAGCCCGACTATGGTGTGGTGGACGGAAACACACCCTCCATATTTCTAAGCAGCCCGGACTTCCCACAGTACATGGGTGCTCTTTAAGGGAGATCTAGATTAGCAAGGGCGAGATCACAGGGTGCAAAGATCAAATACATCCGTGATCAGAGCCAGATAATGACTTGAGGACACGGAGGCATTTTGTGCTGCCTGCAGCTCGCGCAGCTCTCCTTGCTCTGCCTGTGAAGCTAATCACAAGCCAAGCTGCACTGCCCTATAAAGCTCGTTATCAAGATTTCACATCTGGCCTGCACATCTTAATTTAATGATGATATGGCAGCATCCCCTCTCTACTGCACAGCACAAATTATCACGTTGCTTTCTGAGGACATAAATCTCATTTAGCATTTCTTCCCCTTCAGGGAGTTTTACAGGCCAGAGAGCAGGAAAAAGATATCCAACTGGATGCGCAGAAGGAGCTTCTTATGTGGGTAGTGAGTCTGAAAAGCCACCCATCCCTGACAGATGCTGCAGTTTTGCATGCTTAATACCTCTCCCTAACCTCCCCTTGCCAGGCTATAGGCTGGCAGAAGACCGTGGATGTTGATGTGCACCAGCTGGGAGTGTGGTCCAGGTCCATTTTGTGCAGAGCCCCTCAACCCACGCGCCTGTCACTTAGACTGCTGTTTCTTGGGGTTTCTTTGCAAGAGGGATGTTGAAGGAAAAAGTCTGCCTGGTTCCTCCTTTCTGGAGACCTCCCCTGGTTTAAGGACCCCCCTCCGGGCAGCAGGCATGGGTTAAAGCTGTGCTGAAGGTCGGTGGGGCCAGCCAATGGCACAGGCAGAGCAGAGCACCTCGGCCACCCCATAACAACGTCTGGGCCCTGCTGTCTTGATTCAGTGCTCGCCCCAGGTTCACAGGAAAACCAGTTTTCTGGCTAAGCAAGTGAAATCAACTAGAGGGGAAGAAATTCCCAGCACCGTAATGGGGACAGCGGTGTCCACAGCTCCATTCTTTCTCAAAACTTTGTTATTATGGGATGGAGTGTTAAGGATCTGTCAGCATTTCTATTACAAACCTCAGTCTTTAGAGGTTTATAAACGCAGCCATTTAAAATAACACTGCATTAAAAAGTAGGTATGTGAGTTGTCAGCAGTGGTGTTTCTGTTTTCTTTAAGATAGTTTAAGGACGTTTTAGCAGATTATTAGCCTTAGAGAGGTCAAAAATAATCAGAGGTGGTTTTTCAGCTACGTTTTTGGCTACCTCTGGATAAATAATGGTTTAATTTGAAAAACATTGAGTACATAATATGAACTGTCTTTAAGCAACAACAACAAAAAAAGGAAAAGCCTCAGTTAATGGCCATGCTATTTATGTTTTAGAAACAGCTCCTGCACATGCTCAGCAAATGCTCAGCTTTTAAAACTTTCCCTGTGATGTGGGTAACACGATATAACAATAGTGACATGGACGGAGCGGTTGTTCTCATGTCCTAAGCTCACTCCTCACAACCCCGTGTCACCTCCAGGGGACAGGCCACCCTCAAACGGGGGCTGGTCCCAAACAAGACACTCAGGATGGGGCACCAGGGGCTCAAGGAGGGGGGACACAGGGCCACCTCCACCCCCTCTGTCTCAGCCCAACCTCCACCAGCCTTTGCTGAGGAAGCAAGCTCTGACCCTGATTCACATTCTCAGTTTGGTTGGTCAGTGAGATGGTGCCCTGCTCCCCAGAAGACACTGCCAAAACTGACAGCTCTTCCCACAGGAGGAAGCCCAAGCCGCGTGTGGGCTAACCTCCAGCAGCGTAAACAGAAAGCACAGATGACAGATATTTAGACTGTCATCTAGGTGAGCGTTTGGATCCTCTCATCTTAGGTGAGCAAGGGGCACACCTAAGTTCATGGCCAGAACAATTAATGTTTGGGCTGGCCCCTGTCATGGACCTCAACCAGCAGAGGACAAGTCCTGGAGACCTCACGGGGAGAAAGACTGGAGAGGTAGGGAGAAGCTGCCTCAAAAACTGCCTGTGTGCCATTAAATGCTGTTACCAGCAAAAAGTCAAAATGACATCTTTTTCTTTCCTTCCATGAAGAAAATTGCAGGCCTGATATTTTGTTACAGCAATAATTGCCCCTGAGATTGGCTTGCAATTATTTTGGTGAGTCTGACCTTCCAAAGTGAAAAGACATGAACAGCACAGCATCCATGAGCCCAGGTAACAGCCAGCTTAACAGCTTCTAATTATTTCCCATCAACTCTTGATCTTCTTTACCTGATTGTTGCTTCAAAGTATTTCAGCAAAGAGGAGATGGCCTCAGCACTCTCTGTTTATCTTAATGTCTTGGTGAAAGTTTTGGAGCACTTCCCCTGGACAGAGGTTAGAGACTGCCTGAAACACATTTTTAACTAAAAAGGCAATGGTTTAGTGCTAAGCTTATTGTATTACTCAGACAAGACATTAGAGATTTTTTTTAATGCTTAATCATTAATGTCTTTGCCAGAATATCTATTTTGAAGAGCGTTCATATGTAGGAGCTTAATGAAAATCATGGCTGTGGAAGAGTTACTTTAGAGCAATTATTACAACATAAATCTTGGAGTGGGATCCTCTTATTCTAAAATAAATCCCCAAATTCAGAGCTGGAGAGAAATAACCTCAGTCAAGACTACTTTATGGACAAAGTAAATAGCCCACTTTGTCTACTCTTCCCTTTGCAGTGACCATCACTCAACAGTGATGTGAAGACGACCCCCCAGTCTGCCCAGAGCAAGTGCTACCACTTCCTCAATTCTTCTCCTGAGATCCCGCCACTTCAGCCCCCACATCCTGAGAGCTGACCAGACCCATCCTGGAGAGGACCAGATGATATTTCCTCCTCCATCAGCTCCGGACGCACGCCAGGTGATGGCCTGACTCCCATTTCTGCTCTCCCTTTCTCTCCCATGTCTTCTGTTCCTTCTAGAATTTATTTCTTCTCTCTCTCTAGGCTGTTATATATTAAAATAAAAAAAAAAAAATCTAATCTATCCAGCCAAGATCACACTACTTCTATTTATTTATGTAGCTGTATTTCTCTGAGCCTGCAACCAAAAAGGCAACAGAAAGCAATGCCTGAAATAGCCTGCCCATGGTGGAGCTTGCCTGGCAGTGATAAGGCAGGGTGCTGCCCCTCTCCAACGCGGAGGCCTCACCGTGACTCAGCTCCAGAAGCTGTTTTCTGGCTTGACTCTTCTTTTCTCTCTCCTTTTCCTATGTGCTTGTCTTTGAGATTTGGTTTTGCTTTCTCCTTCCAGAAAGCAGAATCAGACTCCAGCAACAGCAGTGGCAGAAACAACCCCAATGTGTCTTCATTAAAACTTCTTCTTTTCCCAGAAAAGGCAGTTGCACCATCTCTAACACTGTCTAACCGTGGTCAGAAAGGGATTTCTTCATGACAGTGGATCGGTATTGAGGAAGATCATTCAAAAGCAAGAGCCTTAATATTTTGCATTTCGCATGCTTTCATGTCTTTTTTTCTGCTTTCTGGAGTCAGAGATCTTTGTATTCAAAGCCCCAAACATTATTTATAGCACTTTATGGAGACAGACCCATCAGCACTCAGGCTTCTCCAGACCCCTTCATCCGATATTCGTTAGCATTGTACCGCAAGACCACGACATTTAGCAAATGAGAAACTGAGACGCAGAGGCACAACAGTGCTGCATCAAAATGAGCCTGTGTCTTTGCAAAACCCACACAAGCATCCTAGCTGCTCACAAAGCCTTCCTCCCTCAAAGGAACTACAGGTTTATTTATTAACAAAAGGCCAGATGTGCTATCTCCTGGCAGTAATCTGCATCATCTTCTTCCAACACACCACTGCAGATGATTTGATTTTTTACACTTTATTCCACTGGAAGAGCAGAATTTGACCTGGCATGTTCACTTCTTACTAGTACCCAGGGTCGCTTTCTCACCCTTGGCCCTGCAGAACAACATTAATCCTCCAGCACTATGAGGCAGCGATTGCACAGAACAAGGAAAATTATAGGGATGATAAACTCTGCAACGGCGGATGAGTAAGGGCTCTCGTGCCTTCACCCCACCAATTTCTGCTCAGACCTGGGAGAAGCTCTTATCTTCTCCCCTGTGCCCCTACACCCAGTCGCAACAGGCATTGGATCAACCCCAAACCACAATCCACAACCCACCTTCTGTAAGCGGATGCATTTTGTATTTAATACCACGGTAAATTAAAAAATGGCAGACCACATCAAGCTTTTATTTTGCGTACAATAAAAGGGTTTCCTCAGTCATAAAAAAATGGGCAAGGAGAGGGAGAAGAGGCCGCCGCACAACAAATTCCTTCCTTACAGTCTAGAGAATTTGCGGGGGTGGGTTAGGGGGGAAATTTGCCAGTTAATAAAATGTCGTGTGTGAATTATATGTCAGGACTGGCCCCAAACGTGAACCAGACACAGTTTGGTGTGCTGGGATCACTGCACTGGCACAGTGCAGGATCACGTCCAGTTCTGCAAAGACTAACATACATGCTTATCTCCAGTGTTTAAGCTCCTCCTGCCTCCAGTTAAACAGCGAAAGACATGTGTAAGTATTCACATGCTGAAGGACTTAGTTTTACAAAGAGCACTTTGTTCTGCAAAAGCTGCCTACACGGGAAGAAATGCTGAAACAATAAAAAACACTACAACTGTTTATCCTCTTGGTTAAAACAATGATGCAAGCATCCAAATACATTCACCTTAGAAATATACTTAGATTTTGCCCCACATTTTCTCTGGTGTACTGGATGCAGACGCTAATAATAAATTTCTATACCCAAAATTCACACACATGAGTGGAGGAAAATCCATTGACTTGAAGGGGACATTATAGCAACCCAGGAAACCAGCTCTGCTGAGCTTCCAAATTGAAACCAAAACTGATTTTAAAATTACTGCAGCGACGATGTTGCCTTTGTAATGACTCTGGCATTGAACCCCCTTATCATTGACAACTAAAGAAATAGTGTATTATACATATTTCTCACATTGCTCAGTGCCCACCAGCCCCAGGACAGCGCTAGGCACTCTGTCGACAGAAAGATGCCCACAGCCCTCGTCCCAAAGTCCTTGTGACACGGGTGTAAAACCCCAGACGGGTGACAACAGACCTGTGGATAAGCTTCTAGGAAAAACAAAACAACGCACGTCAAGATGGAAAGCAGTGTGTTTCCACACCCCAGCTGCCGAACCATTCATCTTTATCACACTATATTTATCTGCCGCTCATAACAGTTTGTTTTATAACGCTTTTTTGTTTAGCTACAGTAGTCTTCCAGACTTACACGAGGAAGCAAGCTGGGGTTTGCAGCGAGCATGTCTGCCACGCACACACACGGGCAAGCTCACGGCTTCACCTCCCAGCCAAAGCCCTGCCAGGACAACGCAGGGACCGTCCCATGTGGTCAGCCTTTTATCATCCCTATTTCTCTTTTGCGTGGCACAGCGGAGCTCTGTCGAAGCCTCGTTGCATTAGTGTGGTTGTGGTAATTTTAATACAGGTTACCGCAGCAGAACGAGTACATTTACTGCTGCGCTGCACAAACAGCACGTCATGAGCGGAGCACGCCGAGGACTCCCACAACTTCCACACCACATACCTCCCATGCAGCCATCCTGATAAATACTTCAGGGGGCAGGCAAAAAACAAGGGGGTGGGAACAGGATATTTTAATTGACTTGACACTAAATTCCGCTCCCCGCATTGAAACAACTGAGCATTAAATTCATGTGTCTATTACGGTATGTGCAGATGTGTCAGGGTACACACGTTAAATGCTTCCAGTCGCTCACTGAGTTATTTTCTTGGTGAATAAAAATAACATGAAACCCATTAAAGGAAAGGCCAACAGAATTTGATAACAAGATGCAACAGCTATCTAAGGTTTTTGAACAATCCCGACAATTTCAAGCGAGGAATAGAACTTTTCAGCACTTCTTCCTAATGTTCACTAGAGGTGAAGTATTTCCTGGGGTAGAACGGAGGGCTTTGTGGGGGTTGGTTTCTTATGTTTTTTTGGGGTTTTCTTTTTTAAGTGCTACTGTATTAGCTTGGGATTTTTTTTACAGAATAAGATAAAAAAAAATTCAGTATTAGATCTATTGTTTTTTAAGGTCTTTAATAATGCTGGAACAAAATATTTAGACAAATAAGATGGGGGGGGGTTTCCAGCTTAAAATATCTTCAATTTTTTTTTTTTTTTTTAAACAGCAAAATTGAAAGGAAAGGCCTCAAAATGTTTTTAACAAAATAATTTAGTTGACTGTGTGGAGGAATATCTTCAGATTTTTGGTACATGTGAAATTAAGAGATTTTAATGAGAAAATGCATAACACCTTGGAAAACTATTCCAGCAATGTTTTCAGGACAGAGGAACCATGACGTGATCACTTCGGTTCAAAAACAAGAGGGCTAAATTCCCTGCTGGCCTAATCCTAGCAAAGCAAAGAGTGTTAGATCAGGAGAGGATTTTTCTCCAGAAAGAAAATCATCTTTTTTTCCTTGTAGGTAGAGCATCCTCTGGGCTGGTGTGAATCACCAGGGTACAGCAGAGGATGTGGCCTTCCTTTTTTTAAACAATTCCCAGCAAAACACCGACAGAAGCCAGTGGGGCTTCATGGCAGCAGAGCCCTTCTCCGGTGCCGGGATTTGTACAGACCAGGCTTTGTACTGGAATGAAAGCAGCAAGTCCCTTTCAGGTCATTAAAGTCCCTGGTCACTGCAGTCATTTGCACCATGCCCAGGATTTCTAAGGTGTTCCGCTCTTCCTTTTTTGTTTTTTAATTAAAATTATAATTTAAACTGCTGAGGAGGAAAACGCTGCTTCTCTGCCCACCCATCGCCGTGCAGGGGCTGGGGAGAGATGCAGAGCAGCAGCAAGAGCAGGGAGCCTTTCAAACACAGCACCAGGTCAAATCAGTTGTTATCTAACTACCCGTGGAAAAGAGAGTCCGATATTTCCCTTGAATCCAAAACGATCTACCACAGCAATTTTCATTACTCAGAGAAAAAGAGAGCAAGGGGGAGGGGGGGGGGGGGGGAAAAAAAA
>Ga0065711_1002502_pt1 | contig 67367 bp, 34 predicted proteins | sample Hoacrofraction12_FD_59098 | JGI IMG/M metagenome (GOLD analysis project Ga0065711, IMG submission 59098) | Hoatzin crop microbial communities from Cojedes, Venezuela - Epithelial fraction 12 v2 (version 2) | ecosystem: Host-associated > Birds > Digestive system > Esophagus > Crop | place...
ATTGTAGAAAGCTATCAGATTGGTCAGGCATGATTTCCCCTTGGTGAATCCATGTTGACTACTCCTGATAACCTTCTTTTCTTCCACTTGCTTCATGATGACCTCCAGGATAAGCTGCTCCATCACCTTTCCCAGGATGGAGGTGAGGCTGACCGACCTGTAGTTCCCTGGGTCCTCCTTCTTGCCCTTTTTGAAGACTGGAGTTACATTGGCCTTTCTCCAGTCCTCGGGCACCTCTCCTGTCCTCCAGGACCTCTCAAAGATGATGGAGAGTGGCTCAGCAATGACATCTGCCAGCTCCCTCAGTACTTGTGGGTGCATTCCATCGGGGCCCATGGATTTGTGGACGTCCAGATCGCTTAAGTGATCCCTCACACAGTCCTCCTTGACTAAGGGAAAGTCATCCTCTCTGTGGGCTCCCATCACAATGTAGAGAGGCAAAGCAAAGGCTGACCAAAGTCTTGGACTAAAATGGTGTGATGGGAGTGGCTGGGCAGAATCAGGTAGAGATACAACATTGATTATTTAATATTCTCTCATACATTGCAATTGTGACTAATTTAGTCTAGCTCAAGCTTTTAGCAGTCTGGGTCCCTGAGCATTTACCCATTTCTGTAATTTCCTGGACTGAGGTAGAGCATGAAGAGCAGTACAGATCCAGTTCAGGCACATGTGCGGAAGCCTGTGATGTTGTGGGACATTTTTGCGTCGTGTTAATCGTAGGAATTCAGTGGGCTTGCATCCCGCTGGCGTTAGCAACACTCATGGTTGCTTTAGGCTACATCAGTAGCTTGCACCACCTTCTCTCAGGCACCAAGTAAAAAAGTCAACATACTGTAGATACTTGTCACCACATCCTGTTTAACTTGGGCAGCCCTCTTTTGGCATTTCTGTTTTGGCTCGTGGTCCTGGTTGTAGGCAGAATGATTGCAACTATTTTAGATGACGAAGGATTTCTCATGTAGGGAGCATATTTCATGAGTAGCAATGTTTAACATTAAGAGAAGCTGAAGTTTGTAATAGTACCACTTTTAGGACAAAAAAAGAAGCAGCTTTTAGAACAAAAATTAACATCTTTGGAAAGTTCAGTTAAAGGAGAACTTGGTCTAGCTTTTCAAAGAAAATCTGGAGACCATAGCTTCTCTTCCAATTCCTTATTTAGTTTTGAATCTGCTTTCAGAAATATCCTTTTAAAATGGATTCTTATTATCAAGAATACCATTTTGGAAATAAATTAAAAACCTGATTTTCTTCCTGCTTTAGAAAATTGACATTGAAGCAATTTTATATAGAACAGAGATATTGATGGTGTAAATATACAGAATACAGTACATAGAACTGATAATTCGAAAAAACATGTTCTGAATAACACTGATTAAAGTATAGTAATTAATAGAAAAGGAATGTCATGTTTAACTCTCCTACTCTACATATGTTACTAAACTTTTGTATATTCCTCAGTGCTTAGAAAGGTATGCTTAAAATGCTACAAATATTGTCATAGAACAGTAAAGTCAGAATTACAGCCTGTTTATTCCAACCCTGGAAAAAGTCTCAAGAAAAAACTAAGTCTGTATCTAGACCTGCACTGATATCAAGGATGACACCTTTCTACTTTAGTGACATCAGTATAGTGTTCAAAGTAAATACTGTGTACTTTACACATGTGGTTCTGTAGAAACAGATTTATTCTTGTAGTCCTGAACCATCCAGACACTAGAAACAATATCAAACTTCAAATAAATACTCTTTGCTTAGAAAGGACTGTGTGTGGGCTTTCTTGTTTACTGAGGAGCACAACCAATGTGGTGACTGTCTTGACAGTGTAAGGAAGAGTGCAAAGAGGCTGCTTTGTTATACATGCCAGTTATCAGCTTACACAAAAGAGTAAATGGACAATAAATAGCAAATGAATTCTTCTTCAGAATGGGTAGTAGATTAAAGCTACTGAGGAAGATCTGCTCTAGTAGTTATATTGCTTCAGGAGTATAACGTGTCTGTTCATTAAGATCAGTTAGAAAAGGGAGACCACGCTATTCCTGACTTTTAAATTATTCCGCAAATGTCGTTCCATTTTTGCTGTAGTCTCTGTATAACAGACTAGGGGTTCCTTAAGGCTTAAAGTGTAAAGCTAATGTACACTACTCAATGGAAAAGGAATTCTGCTTTTTTCAAGTATTCTCTATATGTTACAAAGGGACACCATTTTATACATTCTTCTAAAAAAAGGAAGCAATAAAAGGAAATGTCCCTCAGACAGCTGTACTGAAACAACTTCAGAGATTTTACACACAGTGCTCATCTTCAGGACCACGCCATGCCAGCGAAGTGCAGGTGTGACAATAGAAGAGAGCTGCAGAAGAATCTCATGAGCTGCAGTTACCTGAGGCAGGTACTGGCATGGGGGAGTGAATAAAGCCAGATGCCTGGCAGTGCAGGGATACCGAGTGAGGGTTACTACAACTCAAGGAAGAGCTGCGAAGGCAGGCTTTCGGTCTGCATGCACATGTAGTGCTTTAGACATGCTGGAACCAGGGACTTGCTTTTGATTCTTTAACTGGGTATCTGTGGAAGGGAGAAGGCATTTGATGATATACACAAAACTTGTAGCAATAACTTGACTTCTTAGAAGGATTTTTACACCTTGCATTACTTCTCAAGTAGTAAGGTTGTGCATAGCGTAAATATGGAGAGCAAAACTATCTCCATATTAAGCTGTTGGAGAACTACACTGTTCGTTGAGTCATACTTTAGCTATTACTCCAACTCTACCACAAAGAAGTATTTTCTGTTTATTTGTATAGCCCTGTCCTCAAATGATAAATATCAGTTTTCATTCTTCTGTCTTACTTCTGTGTTCACTGTTAACCACCAACAGTATGTAAGTAAAGCAGACCATCTTGCATGTTTCTTCTGCTGTAAAATCATAGTTTACACTACATTAAAAGCAATGATGTAGTTTCACAAAGAATTAAACTTATTTTGTGGATCATAGTCTGACCTTTTGTTTTACATAGACAATATCAGTGTTGCCAATTATGGATTAATTCTCATTTTTCTATATTCCCTTCTCTCAGATCCAGGACAATGGTTTAAAGTAGTATAGAGGAGTTTTCTTTACTACTGCTTCTCACTTCCGAATTTTTCCTGTCTCTCTCTTCCCAGTAAGTCTTTTGCTTAGCTTTTTTTCTCCTGTCATTCAATTTTTTTCCTCTTCCAAAGGCACTTGAGAGATACTGAAATTCAATAATGTTAATCATTTTAATGATTGATATTTTAAGAAAGTGCAGAGACTGAAGGTTGAACATCATGAAGAAAGAACAGAGTTGCATGAGAAGTTAGCTACCCCTGGTTTAACATTAGTCTGCCAGGTGAACAAAAATCTGAATTTTCAGTCTGGGCTTATATCTTTCTGTGGTGTCTTTCCAAAGAAATTGCATGCTTTTCCTTTCTGTGGCCTTCAGATCAGTTGTTGCAACTTCTAAGTGGCAGATAAAGGAAATTGTTATTGCTTCAAACAGCTCTTCCTATTCATAAGGACCTACAATATGGTTTCCTAAAATACAAGCTCACAAGGCTACTCACCTATGAAATGCTTCTGGAGGTGATTTTGTAACTGAAATTACAAAGCCTGGTTCCAACTAGCTGTTGTCTGTATCTTGCCTCGGGTGATAAGAGGTGTCAGCAGAGCCCTTGCCCAAAGCTTAGCTATGAAGTCCAAAGGAATAACAATGACCTATGGCATGTGAATTCTACTCAAAAGTCAGAAAGAGAAATATATATTTTTAAACAGGTTTTTAGGCTAAAATATTCAAACTGAAAAGGTCCAATATGAGGAGGCACTAGCCTTATGTAATGTAAAAACTGAATCACTTCTTTAATAGTTATAGTATGTAAAAGAACAAATTCAGCTATATTAAATTAGATTTTCTTTCCTGTTTCTTGATGGTATACGCTGTTACGAATTTCAGCTATACTGCTATTAAATAGGGATATTATTCACTGTTCAGGTATGAGTGTTTAAATGGTGCTAAATCGCCAGGTATGTAGAAGAACGAATTTAAAGTCTTTTAAGTTTTGATTCCAATGGTAATACGTTACAAATCAACTCATAGTTCAGGTTCTGAAATGGTTTGTAAAGTTTTGCTTGATTCTTGAGTACTTCCAGGCACTTGAAAAAACATGGTTCAGAAAAGTCCATAGTGTTCCATTTTTGAAAGTCACCAGTTAACCTTAGCGTTGTTAATTTAGCAATAAACTTTTGTAAGAACTGCAGTTTCATTTGACAGTATAGTTTACAACTTTATAGACAAACCAGACATTGAAATTCAAATAGCTTCTGGCTTTATGGAAAATGTCGGAAAAATAAGGTTTTTTTTGACCCGGTTACTTTTGACTTCAGATGAAGAGTGGTAAGTCTTAGTGCTATTGAAAATCAGAGTTATCTGACCTCCATTAATATTCAATATCAGTCCTAGGTTAAAACTGCTTATAGGATGATAAACAGTCTTGTTTTGCAATGGAAATTGAAGTTCACTGGTGGCAAAGACAAGTAAAGGTAACCTCAACATGCTTACTGTCCTACACACTTGCCGTCCTCTGTGGCCAACCCAAGGTTGTAGTACCCCCATGGGGGTCAATTGGAAGATTAATCTTCTCTGAGCATCTCTGCCTGATGTTCTGTACTCTCCAGGAAGGAGCCAACTGCCAGTTGATCTCACCACTACCTGGAGTACATGAAGGTTTACTTATAATTTGGGAATTCTTATTTGAAGCCCAAGCACCTTAATTGTGGATATGTTTACTTATTTCTGTTTTCTGATATACCTTTTTTTTTTTACTTTTTCTGTTACTAAATACTGGACAATGTTAATTTCTAGTATTGGATTACAGCTTTTTTACTTGCATGTACTACAATTTTTCTTTTAAACTCTCTATTTCTTTAAAAAACTAATTGCATGTTGCATCTAATGCTTAGATTCCTTAGATTAGCAATCAGGAGATTTTTCAAACAACTTATTTTTTTCTCTTGCTGGACAAGAAGGAAAAAACCTGACATTTTCTTTTGTAATAGCATCAGGTTGTAGTGGAGTAAAACCTGAAAAACCCTTTCCATTCTTCCAGCTGTACTCTCCACCTTTAGTTTTACTGATCCTCCTTTCTCCTTCTTCACATGTCTCAGACAACTTGTGCTATTTCTAAATGCTGCTTTTATCAGCAGGGATAATCTTTGTACGTCAGATTCACAGCTTTCCATTTAGTTCAAGACATGTTTGCCTCAAATACAAACAAACCCAAATTCTGGAGTACACTTTGTCCACACCAACTGACATCATAGCTTTTTGGATAGATATGATAACACTTCAGACCAGCACTGTTAGTACCAGAGCTATTCTTTATCTTTTTTGACTCCATCTCCTGACGTTTTAGGTGATGTTCAAAATTTGTGCTTCCACTTCGAAGTCCTCATAATACAAGGGCATATCTCAGATTCTTGCACAGTTTATCTAATATGCCTTATCCACAAAGGAAAAATAGTGTTATATTGCTCACAAGAAGCCTGTGGGAGACTTAGCTGCTGGTGGCTCACCAGCTCACAATCAGTTGTGCAGCTCATGGTGCTGAGGCTGTTGGGGAGGTTGTATATGGAATGAGGGGAGGAAGCCCAATGGTGCTGGTGGGCCTGCTTTAGTTAGGAGTGGGCTGCTTGTCCAGCAGGATGGTGGAATGCCTGGGCCATCACTCCTACCACTTGCTCACTGTGACCCATTCCTAAAGCTCTGGACATGACATAGACATTGTGGTTTCTGGCCATAGGCAGCTCTCAGAAGAGCTCCTCAAGCTGTCTGAGACACCACTATGAAAGCTAAGACAGAATCTCCATTAAAGGTCAAGCGAATGCTCCTGTTGTCTAGGAGCCAAAAGCCTGGCTTTCCAGAAATCTTTGGGTGCTTTTACTTTAGTAAAGTCCTGAAGTTGCCAGTTTCAATTTTAAGTGCAAAGCAAATATCCACTCAGAACAGTGATTATTTCTTTATATGTTTGCAATTATAAGAAAGTAAATACTGATTTTGGAAAATACGTATTATTAATTTCCACCTGCGTCTATTTCAACTGTGCACCAGATACTTGGGTTTCAGCACCTACATGTTTCCAGGATGTTTTTCAGAAGGTAAATCAAAAATAATTTTAGATACATTATAAAAGCAACAGGTGTTTGGGATTTTTTTCATTTATGTCTGTGCCGCTACTGCAACATAAATAAAAAGATATTGGTGAGAAAATTATATGGACAGCAGTCAGGGAAAAAAGGGGTAAAGTTTTTATGAATGTTATTATCACATCAATGTTGTGCTTAATGAGCATTTTAGTCATGTCTAGAAATATTTAATAGTACAACAACATTTAATAATAACTACATTATTTGTGACAGAGTTTTTTCTTTAGTCAGTCTTGGGTTGGTGATTTAATAGTAAAGACATGAAATCTATTTGCACTTCATGCCACACTTTTTTTGTTCAATTAAATTGTCTGTTGTTATTATTAACATACCATGTGTGTTTAATACTGTAAATTGGCTTTGGAAAGTCATATGCCAATTTTTCTTCCACAAGGTATTGAGTGTCGCTCTTGTAATGGTGTTTCTCACAGGTGATAAAATGAAGCATGGAAGATTGTGCTAGAAGATATCCAAATGTTTTCTATCAAACTGGAAATATGATGTGACTGCAGTCCTCCAACATATTTTGACCTCATTGATGGGAAAAGAATAGAAAGGGTGCTATGAAGGGGAGGAGGATAAACAAAGAGGAGCAATCAGAAGAAAGAGAAAGAGGAATTGGAAGAAAAGTGCCTGCCTTAAGGTATGCTTTTGGACTAATGGCTATTTTGCAGGGATAAAGGCCTCAAGACTCAACCGTCCTCCTTTGGGGCAGAAGCAAAATGCAGGGTAGGCGATGAGTGTCCGGTGTTCAGCGATCTTTGCTCATGGCTGTTCCCTGCAGTTGTTTCCTCCTAATGGAAGTTCTTCCCCTACATGTAATAGACCTGACCGGTGGGTGGCTGTAAAGGTATGTGTAGAAAAAACAATGAGAATTTAGTAAAAAATCTGAAAATTTGTTCACCACCTCTAATGGCAAGTGATATTTTACATGCACATTGAAGGAAAGTAAAAATATCAACAGAAATGTGTGACTTTCATATGACAAGACACAAAACAGTTGTGAAGACACATTGAACAAGTTTCCTCTGTATAAAGTTTCATATATCTTGAATTTGGAGTTTATTACATGATTTACAGGTTTAATGTTACCTGGCCTTTTTAGCATTTTACTCTCCAGAACTGGGTGAAGAACTCATTTTATAAGACAAGCATATCTGAAGCTGGATTGCTTTGGAAGTATTTACCCTGTTTGAAGTTTAAATTAACAACTCCTCTCCCCCAATGCAATGATGTAGCATAAAATTTTGGAAGAAATGCTATATTTGTCTTTCTTCTCTATCTACACACAGTTTTAGACTATCAACCATAGGAACAGATGCACAGTCAGAGTATGTTCACCAGCTGAAATATAGTGGGGAATTAAGTCTGGCTGTCATTTAGCATATACCTAGACTATAAAGATAGTTTCTAATTCCTATTGATTAAAAAAAATAGGCTTCCAGGGTGACAGAATCACCCCTGGATCTTGTTTTCATGTTGGTGCACTGTCTCACACTGCATCCATACTGCCCTCCCTAGCCATGCCTCAGGGAAAATTTGAGTTCAGAGAAGAAGTTGTCCTGTGTTGGCAGGTGACTGAGTTTGATTATAAAATAATTTGTGCAGGCAATCAATGGAGAAAGCCACTAGGAGTTTCCTTCCTAGACAACTAACTCATTCTGGCATTGAGCCAAAGACCAAGTCAATGTGTAAATGTGGAAAATGAGGACTGCAGTATGTGCTTGATCTTTAGCTCATATCTGTGCAGATATCTGTTCGAAGTGTGACAGCATCATAATGAAGATGTTCTCAAAACTCAAAAATCGGAATGTAACACTCCTTTACCAGAAATAGACATACAGTATTAAATATGCAAATAGTTACACTCTGCTAGGGTATAGCACCTCTAGTTTTTATCAGAATGAAAGAGGGAAACTCAAGATCCAACTGACTTGATTCCAAGGCATTTTAACATTTCAAGAGAGTACTTATTTTGTAAAAGACTTTCCAAAGAAACTTGTATCTGATAGTAAGAGGAAAGGAAAAACCTTAATTTTAGAGCCAAACTCTCCTCTGTTTTACCATCTTACCTCACAGAAGAACATATGGCTCTGGGAAACGCAGCCTAGAAAAATCTTCCTATTGCTTTGGCTCGTTGTTACTGAAGATTGCAGGATATTATGAGCTTTTTATATTACAATTCATTGTTTTCAGTGAGAAAAGGGAATTTTCAGTAGTACAAACTAAAGCTGAAACAAGAGGTAACACATCTCTCTAAAGAGAATGACACTAAACTTGTAACCAGACATCTGAGAGTCAATTGAGAATGTGTTTGAGACTCTTCTACCTTAAATAAATGATAAAATTTCATCTGCTTCTCACAGATTCACTTTTCATGTAGGCCATCAGCAATACAGTTTAAAATTCCTGGTCTGTTTTGGAGTTCAGTGCTGCCAGATAATGAGAATATTTTTTTTAAAAAGGTTAAGAATGATACAAAGAAAAGGGCATGCAATGAAAAGAAAGTAATTGGTTGAGCCATACCTTTACATCCTTAGCTGCATAGAATAAATGGTGGGACATAATAATAAATGACAGAGGAATCAAAGATTACAGAATAATAAGCAGAAGTACTACAAGTGTAAGTGGGTAACTAGACCACACTGTGGATGAGACCACAGCCCGTGCTCCCAGTTCAGGTGCTATATTGGCTGTCCTACATCACTGTGTGGTTACTGTCATCACTGAAGTGAGGGAAATGACGCAGGCAACCTCTCACCTGTGTACTGCACCAAATTTTGTCTATTTTGCATAGCATTGAGAAGACTGCCTGGAAACTCCAGCTGGTAGACAGATATAAAATAGCTTTAAAGTTGTTCTAACTGGTGGAAGAGAATCAGTTTTACACAGTCATAGGAATTTGGAGAAAATAAGAGTGGCAAAAAGGTGTATTCCTCTTTCCCTAGTTGGACACAGTACCTAAGTGAATGTTTGGCCAGTCCCACAAATCACTGTCTAGGATTTAAATTAGGGAAATTACATAAGCAGATATTTACTTCATATTCCTTGTCACCTCAAAATAAATTTGAACTGAACCTTCCATTTTTGACCAGTTTTCGTTCAAGTCTTATAAAGAGAAATTTGAATTAAGTATTTCCTGTGCAGTTGAAGCTCTATTTCTCTGCCTCATTACTTGAAACATAATTTGCTTCTCAAAGTTACTCAGCGTTAAAATTTTTAGATGCACCATTTTGGGTGAACAGGTATGCATGCATGCGAAAGATGCTTATGTATGCAAATACATTTAGGTCACCAACTCTTTTGTGGCTCTTGTGTGTATGAAGGACAGTATTCATTAGAATATCTGCTACTGTATTTACTTTCCTTATACACAGATGGTTTTTAAGATACCTTATAATTTTTTAAATCATTGTGATGATTACTCTGTCTTTTGTGCTTGATTTTTCAAAGCAAACTTGCTGCTCAAGACTCAGGTGTTACAAAAATAATGAAATTCTCACGGCAAGAACACAAAACTGATGCAGAGAGAGAATGAGATTATTTCTCTTGAGCAGATGATATTTGAAGATAATGCAGCACATGAATACTGATATGAGTCATTATTCATTGTTGCAAGCCTGACCAAAGGATTTAGTACCACTTACTACTATAACCATTTGTCTTGGTTTCGGCTGCCGCCGGCAACAAAAGGGCCACGCAGCCGCCCCTCCCCCCGCCGGCGTGCGGAGGAGAATGAAAAGAAACAGGCAGAAACTGGTGGGTCGGGATAAGGGCAGTTCAACAGAACAGCAAACAGAGGGAAACAGGAACAACAACAATACAAATAAGGAGAAAACACAACAACGAACCGTACGACCCAGACAGGCGCTCTCCCGAACAGCACTGGCGCTGCGCCCCACCAAGCCGCGAGTGAGGTCCCGCCGCGCTGCTCCCCCACCGGAACCCAGCGTGATGTCACATGGTATGGAATATGGGGCTCTGTTTTGCCAGGTGGGGTCAGCCCCCACCCGCCGGCTGTGCCCCTTCCTGGAGTCCGGTGAAAATTAACCCTGTCCTGGCCAAACCCAGGACACCATTCATACAGCAGCATTATGTCAAAGAAGAAAACAATCCTTACCTCCAGCCTAAACTGGAGGCTACTGGCTGTTACAGACTTCGCACATTATGTCTTTCACTTGAAATTATTGATGTGGGCAAGATCCTACATCACTTTACACTTACAAGGTGATGTTTTTCTGTTGGATTCACTGAAAAATGGGACTTGCTGAATATTGTGGAGAGAAAAAACAGTGACTGATATTTGAAAAAGCAGGTATGTCCTCTTTATGTCATTGTTCTGGAGAACAGTTTTCCATGAATTCCTAATTTTCATGTCATAGTGATGGGTAAGCCATGAAAAATGTCAACTTAGGCCACAGAAAGTAATCCTTCCATTAATAAATGCATTCTCAGTCATATAAAATACTCTCTGTAAAGGAGAGAAAACAGTAATACTTCACTATAAGATTATTTTAATCTTTTCAGGTTTACATAAATGTCTTTTCTCGTATTCTTCATTGTTACTTTTCACATTTATTTCTGTGGAATTAATGGAATTAACATAATTTTGTTAAGAGACATCTCAGCGTACCCTGTAAAGTTTTCAATCTGACCCAATATATGTGTTCATCACCAAAACTTTCATCACTTGCTTAAGTAGAGTGTAGGTCAGGTCAATATTCTGCAGAAAATCTCAAATTATCTGGAAAATTAAAACCATGTAGACCATAGCTGTCCTGAAAACGAAGAAAAGTTATATTGTTTTAATTGCTTATGTCTGAAAAAGACCTTTATGATCTCCTGTATAATGCTTAAAGATAGTCAGCTTTTCTATCTGACCAGAATTTTCAGAACTGTAAACTGCTAATCAATTATTTTTGGACGGGTCAGCTAAGATAATTTTGAGAGATATTGCTTCTTTTTTAAGTTTTCAAATCTCAGTTCCATTTTCCAGTATAAGTTACAATTTGAAAGAAAAAAATGTAAATTGAAAAAACAGTTTTTTACTTAAGAAACTGAAAACATATGAAGTATTGACTGCTGAAGATCTTCACCATCATGTTTCTGGAATTGTAACATTTCACACAGTTGATCCTTTCCGAGATTAGACTTTATTGTAAAAGACTTTTGAGAAGCTTCATTTTAAAATTCCCAATCACTTCTAAATTAAATGCTTAGCTAGTTTTGCTTAAGACAGAATAATGATGATGGTTCACACATCATGTCATCGTCATAGCTGGATCGTGTCTCCTCACCCTTTATAAAACTGGACTAAACTGAGCAAGTTTTGCATTTCCAGCATCTTTGCGAGAAGATTTACTAACTCATTAAACTGTCATTGCAGCATTATTTTTTTTTTCAGTTTCAGAATTATATTTGGAAAAGAGAATAATTCCAAACATTGACGTGTTTTTCACGCTGCATGAAGAGAATATGCATGTTGTGTTGCAGAACGTGGGGAAACTTCAAAACTCTTGATTCCATCGGATGTGATGGAAAAGTCGGGAGGAAGAACAGGAGATGGAACGTGACTTATAAGGAGTGACAGGGACTCATGGGACTCTTCTGGGTCTGCTGTAATCTAGCCTTCTTATCAGGGATGCTTCAAAACCATTTTTTTCTTCCTTCATGGCACTTCTAGGAAGAGGTGGCTAATGAGGATGTTTCGCCTCGCTGACAAGGTGGGGAGAAGTAGCAATTCATCTGCATCATTTATCTGGGGAATTTTCAACATGTTGAAGGGGTAACTGGAAACAGACAGGATGGTAAATCTTAAGTCAAAGAAATCTATTTGACCTAATTACAAATAGGTGAGAGTGTTGTAGCCTTGCCATTCCCATTTTTGGTTCTGGTTTGGCATTTTGTTTGTTTGTTTATTTGTTTGTTTTCCTTAGGAAACCTATGGGTTTTGAGCCTCAGTCTTCAAGGAAAGCCCTTCCTGGAAGAGCAAGGGCTATCAATGCAAGTGAGATATAAGTGAGATATTTTAGCACATTCTGTCAATGATGGGTCACTGCGCACCAGTGCCATTTTACAGCCTATGATATATATGAAGGCTTGACCTTTGATTATTGTGTTGCCAGTTTACATCAGTTTCACAGTTAAAAAAACATCCTAGACATGGATCATTGACCCTTACTCCTCAGTGTTACTGAATCTGATAGAAGCAACCTTTGTTACTGCTGGAGGAAAAAAACAGGAATGAGGATAAAAATCTGACTTTTCACAACATCTTAAAGAAAAGTTTGTATTTAGGCAATGCAACAAACGGCCAGAGATTGCAAAGAGTCCTCTTGCTTCCACCTACTTGACTTTCTCTAACATGTTTATAAATATCCTAAGAGTGGGTGTCAAGAGGATGGGGCCAGACTCTTTTCGGTGGTGCCCAGAGACAGGACAAGGGACAATGGGCACAAACTGAAGCATAGGAAGTTCCAGCTGAACATGAGGAAGAACTTCTTCACTCTGAGGGTGACAGAGCACTGGAACAGGTTGCCCAGGGAGGTTGTGGAGTCTTCTTCTCTGGAGATATTCAAGGCCTGCCTGGACAAGATCCTCTGCGGCCTGCTGTAGGTGACCCTGCTTTGGCAGGAGGGTTGGACTAGATGACCCACAGAAGTCCCTTCCAACCCCTACCATTCTGTGATTCTGTGATTCTGTGACTTTCATATAACTTTTTGCTCTAGTATCCATACCTTGTTTCTGTGGGTATCCTGTATACAAAAAAAACCCCAAAATACCCACAAAAGAACCCCAACATGGCTTGGTATATGTAGCCAGAGCCACCATTAGCAAAAGACAACTCTGTTGACTGGGAGGAAAAGGTTAAAATTAAATAGACTTGCAGGCAGGAAAAAAGGTATGAGCATTTTCTTTGAACCTGGGAGCCTCAAGCCAGTGTATCCCAGGTGTAGGCCACATGAGCGGGGAAAGAATGCAGCTGTGAAAAGAGTGATGACAGGTCCGAGTCTGTTCTGCATTTGTCCCAGCATGCACCAGTGCATCTGTTCTGCATTTACAAAAGGTTTGACTTTTTCATGCTTTCTCTTTTTCTTGGTAAAGTTATTAAACATATTTAAGCAAATATTGAAACTATTATGACAACAACAGCGCAGAAACCCTTTCAAAGAAGGAGCTGTAGTCCTGGTCATAAAGTGGTAGCACCAACTCTCCCTTAGATCTGGTGTAATGGCACTACCCTGGTCTTTGTGTGAATCTTCTGTTTTCAAGCAAAACAAGCAACAGAACAATGACTTGACAGCTCACTGTTGTGTGCTAGGATGAGGTACTGTTTAAAAAAAGTTTTAATGGCTCTGGGAACTTACATCTGCTGCTGCACTGATGGAGTTGCACGGTGCCTGAAATTTGACTGAGGGGAGGAAGGGTACACGAGGTGGGTGCCCTGACAGCTGAGGTCCACCATGGTTTCCTCCCAGCAACACACTGTGGTTTTCCTCTGGAGCACACTAGGCTGTGTGTGGTGATGGTGTAGCTCCAAGACGTGGCCTGATAGACAGTCAAAACAAGGCCAGGCCTCCTGCCCAAAATCCATACCTTAGTACAGCTGCCACACCATTTAGACACTAACCTTTAGAGCCAGACAGAAAAAATAAGTTTACAACCTATGTATGTGTGTATGTTTTCCATCCATTTTCATCTGGCGAGATATCTTGCTAGTTTTATTAAACAAGAATAACAAGCAACGTTATTTATTTCTGATACCATCCTCAACTTGCTAGATATCAGGCAAATCATCAGTGAGGGCTGGGTCCTGACACAGAATGCTACTGTGTTTAAAAGAAAAAGCTAAATATGAGATATAGAAATAATTTGTTCACCTCTGTTTGAAGAACACTAAATAGTTAATGCAGGACAATAGGATACAGCAAGATGTAGGAAGAAATAAGAAAGAAAACAAGAGCTTGCTTGGATATGGCTGAGTATTTTATTTCAGAGAATCCAGTTGTTGCACAGAAATGAAGAGCTATGAACTGAAATGGTTGATAAAACCATCTTTTCAAATCCCAGATAGGTGTTAAAGTTTTTGAAATTTTAAAAGGAAACAAAAAATATATAACTCCCAAATCAAGGGCTCATTTAAAAACCTGCAGAGTCCAAAGGGAAGGATCTTTGTGCAGCTGGCTAAAGGTAGTGTTAATAGTAGCCTGCCTAAGTCCATGCTCATTGCTCTGAAACAGGGGATATCTGTTATCCATGTCACCATAGGCCATATTGTACCCTGAGCTGGAATCTAGAGCAACACGGCAACCTAGGCAGAATTTTTTTTTGAGAGCAGTATCATGCTGCAAAAATACTGCCTGATGTACATCTTGCAGAAACACCAGGTTCTGAACTCTCTTTGGCAGGTTTTTAATTCATTTATGATCTTCAGAAATCTATGCAGCTGAAGTAGGGAGGGGCCAAGTTTGGATCTATGCAATTGCCGGTGTTGAGTCCTTGTCTTTTATATCAGGGCTGAAGGGAATCCTCTGCTCCTAAGATGCTTTTAGATATTATTTTGTGTGACAAGATTCCAAGTTAATCTGCAGCAATAACAAAGTTTTATTATAAATGTGCTTAACTGCTTTTAAAACTTAAAGTGATTGTTGAATGGTTTTGGTTCAATGAGCCATTGGAGGTTTCTGGACTTTGACTCTCAGCATCTATCTCTTGTGAAGGCAGAAGTTTCTGAGTTTAGGATTACATAAAAATAAAAAAGAAACTGAAAAATGAACATACATATGACTAGATCGCTTGCAGGGTGGTCCACAGCCTTATTGGTCTAAGTGTTTCTGTTTTGCAGAGGAAAGCAAGCTAGGCAATGTTAGCGATTGCCCTAGAGTGGAACGGCCCCCGTTGATGAGTCTGGGGGCCTTCAGACTGGTCACCAACCAGGAGAAGGCAGAGAGGAAAAACAGTTTCTAGAACAGCAGAGGAGAGGGCCCTGTGGAAAGAAGCAGCACATTGCCAAGCCAGCCAGCAATGTAAGTCTTCTTGTTTCTGTTTTCATTGGGGCTTTGAAATGCACAATATCGCCGCATCTTTGAAGAAAGCTGTGGTTTGGAAGTCACATCTAATGCTTGATTCTGACGGTAGGGGCTGAGCCTCCTGTTCCTCTTGATCCAGAGGACACAGGACACAGAAGGTCATGTCCGTCACTGGGATCTGTCTTCTGTCCTTTTCTACTTTGTCTCTACATACATGACCATGGCTGTGTGGCCTCTAGTAGTCAAAAGCCGTGTGAAATGGTGACACTTCACACAGTTCTCCGGTGTGAAACTGTTAGGAGTAATCTGACTGGATCTTTAATTTTTGCCAGATAGCAAAAACAGAGCAACTGGTAAAGGCAAGGCTGTTTGCCCCTGATATTGACAAGGTGAACTCTGGGTGAAAATATTTGGGATGGGGTTTTCATAAAATACTCTCCTACTTGTTGAGAAGTGAAGATCAAACAAAGCTCTCCTTGCCCTTTAATGAAAAAAACCCCCACCCAACACAAACCAAAACCTCACACTACAAAATCCCAGACTGCACTGGAACAGAAAGTTCTATCTGTCTTCTCTTCTCTATCCCTTCTTTCAACACCTGAAATTATTTGTAGTCCCCATTCTATACTGGACTAATTTTTCCTTTTTCATGTGCTTAAAAAAATAAAAATTAAACAGAGGTTTTTTACTTAAGAAAGGGAGAATAATTCCCCTCCTAAAAGTATCATTATGGAATTTTTCTTTCACAAAGCATCCATCTCCTCCATTAGGAAGATTAAAATTGTTTTAATGTAGTGCCAACTGGGGTATTGTTGCCTTCCCTCAAAGAACTATTACAAACACTTAATCTCCTTTGTTTATATTGTTCTCATGTAAAAGGCTGCTTTCTGTCTCTGGACCTGTTAAACTTTGGAGATATATCAGCTCTTTCATCTTTTTCCATTGTTTGTTTTAGAAAGGGATTCAGTCAGACCAGGAGGAGGGTAGGGCTTGCTGCACAAGTGATAAGGTTATCAAACTCCTAGCCCTTCTCCATGCCATCGCTTACTTTCGCCTTGTTAAGTCAAGTTGCTTTTAGTGATTTTTCTGTTCTTTTTTCTTCCTTTATGACAGCAGTGCAAGCAAAGGCTTCTTGAAAACTTTACAAATTATGTCTGATATAAAAGCACTCCACAGGCTTTTGACAGGCCATCTTTAGCATACAACAGAAAGGGTGGCTGTAACAGCATCACTTCAATGCTTCCGTCCCAAGTCTTTCCCTGCTGCCTCATTCTTCTGCTGCCATAGCTTAGACAAGATCTACCCCACAGCCAGAGACGTGAAGCAAACAGGAACTTTAAAAAAGTTGGCATTGGAAAAGCACAGCACCATGTCCTGTGAGGCTAATACCAGCTTCCTGACAGTGCTGGGCCTTCCAGGGGAAATCACGTTTTGCCAGGTGCTGAACGTCTTCTAAAGACAATGATTCCACTCACATGTCTTCATTCACTCATCAGCCACAACTGGATTTAAATACTTCTCAGCACAGTAATAATATATGTATTCTGTGTAATTTTATCATTCCTATTCCATAACCAGGATTTCTTGTCTCACCCTGAAGTTTTAATCTTTATCTGCAGTGGGTTTACCACTTATTGAGTTGAAATATTAACTTGGCCCTCATCAAAGAGTAACATATTGCTCATTTCTTCCATTTGTTTTCCACAGCGATATGTTTTTGAGATGACAGAGCAGGACATTGACTGAGTTTGCGAGTGTCAGGGAATTTATCCTGCAAATCTACTGAGACAGAGGGGAAAACTTACCTAGGACAAGTTGGACCAAGAGTCCACTAAAGCAGAACAATTTATGATAATCAGGACACCTTGAGGACTCTGCTGCTACTGAGTATGTGTGCCTGTGAAATTGTTTCGGAGAGGTTTATAAGTGCCACAAGTAACTTACTTCAGATATTATCTCTTTGATTTATAAATATTTTATATACAATGTTCTCTATTACAATATGCTTTGTGCAGCACAGAATACCTGGTCAATAGATTCTTTTCCTGTCACAATCACCACATTTTTTCCATTAAAATCAATTCTAATTGGATTGAATCTTAGTGATAAAAACCAAAATTAAAATTGTTTATATGTTGCCAGAGAAAATGTGCTTTAGTCAGTAATTCTTCTGGTTGCACACACATGACATTATTCAAATAGACAATCCTCTACAGATGCATTAATTTCATAATCTAACAATGCTTTCTAATGTATTTTGCAGCAACAACTAAAGAACAGCTTGATGACACAGCCTATGAGAACAACGGTAAATAAAACAAATGCTAGTGCAAGTTTGCGATTGCGAAGATTTTAGAAAACTAGCCTCTTCCACTCGATCAAACTTTTTAAACACATCTTTTTCTAGAATTTCTCTCTATCCATATTTATAAACCCAGTTATTTTACAGAATTATAGCTTGCCTCAAAGTGCTCCCCTTTCCGATCAAAGCTTAGAAGACATGTAGCAAATTTTGTTGTTTGCTTGACACTTGGAGTAGCTGGCATTGGCCCTGGTGTTCTAAGGCTGTACTGCCAAAGGAAAAAATATGACATGCATCCTTGTAAAATTTGTGCTGCTTTCTTTGGCATTCACCTCTTTCAGGGCCTGCGTCCATGGGGTAGTTCTGCTTTGTTTTTTCTAATTACTAGCAGCTGAGAGAGTTTATGTCCAGGGGAAAGAACTTTAACCGGCTCTAACAGGTGCTCCAAGGCCAAAGCTTTTATGCCATAACATGTGTAAAATAAGATGTTCACTGCACCTGACCCACTAGCAATCAAAAGAAACAAACACTGGACAAGAAAATACAAGAACTTTTTGTATAAATACCTACATTTTCCAAGGCACTGTACTGAAAGGGGTGCAAAAGAGTACTTACCTTTCTTTAACAACTCAAATCTGTGTTTTTTCCAAAGTCTCTGAACAAATGAGTTGAAATCTATTATCTGACGTGGGCATTTCCAACACACAGTAAATGTTTCAGTACTCTGGAAGACATGTGTACCTTTCCTGAAATGCATCCTTTAACTGGCTCTTCATATATTCCTGGGATCATGGCAGTGGGCAGCTTTACCTAATGTTCCTGAAAACCACTTATGAACATTTTTCCTTTGGAAAATTTTACATTAACAACACTCGTTATGCAATGAAAGATGTTTGGAAACAATTGAAATGTTTATAACAGATGATAAGAAGTAGAGAATACTTTCTGTACTTCTATTACAGTCAATAATGACTATGTGAATTTGAGATGATTTATTTTATAGTTTGCTATGAGCAAGGTCTTGACTGTACACTCAGGCATTATTTTTACTTGTTGTAAGTTATCCATAAAATCGAATGTGTAAGTTATAGTACCCGCAGTTAAGTCCACTCTGCAGGGCCTTAATGTATCTGTGTGGTGTTTCAGGCCATGTGTGTGCTGTATTTTCACGACTGGGCATATGACCCGAACCTTTGACATGATGGTTGGAATGGAGCAACCTTGATATGACTCTTTCACCAAGAATCTACACAAGCCCTGACTTCTTCTGTCTTCTCAGTGGAGATCTTCATCTATACCCTATGGCTTACCTTGCTCCCTCCAGCGAGTGCTGGTGTGGTGCCTGCTCTGTGCCCTGAGTCTCTCGCATCCTCTTTCCCTGGGACTATCCTGGAGATGCCAGCCCCACTGGAGGGGGGAGCTCAGGGTGGGTTGCAGTGGGCTGGGGTCAGTTTTTCCCTTTGCAATAAATCAGTGCTGTGTTTGGGGAAAAAAATTGGGAGAATGGTGGAGAGCAAATCAGTGCAGAAGTGGGCAACAGAGCGTTTAAGTGATGGGAAAGGGCTGGCTTTTCCATGCTTGTATGCTTATATATTTGTGCATATGGTCATGTTCATACATGGTGATGCCTGTTCATAACTGTGCGGTTTAGAGCCATTCTGAGCTGCTGAGACTGGAAATGACGATGTAGCGTAATTAAGACTAAATTACAGTAATAAACAGTAAAATCACTGAAAAGAATGTGACTTCTTTTAGCATCCTGAAACTTTGGCAATGTTTTCCTCTTTCATACTAGCTAAGATATTAACCTGCTTATCTGACAGAAGAGGTTCAGGAGACTTGAATTCTAACCTTTCATCCAGCTTGTAAAATCTGAATTCAGTTTTGGCATCAGAGAATGCAGACAGTTGCCTCTGACCATGCTCACTGCTCAGACACAAAATGTGGGAAGAAAGAGATAGTGGGAGCTGGTGGGATGTAGAGCAGGGAGAATGAGGGAGAAAAAAAGTGATTTTTATTTTCTGGGAAGGGACAGGGAGAGGGGTGGAAATGATGAGGATCAGGTCAAGTATAAAATAGGTTTAGTAAACAACTAAAAAAAAATCTAATATATCAAGAAGTTCCTGTGAGCCTCGTTATCTGTATTCCTCTAAGGAGATGTAGCAACTGTTTGGTTCAGGATTTGCTAGCAAGCAATGAGGCTGTGCACTGCTTCAGCCTTTGGGAGTGTCTGCAACAGACAGAAAGAAGTTTTTTTCCAGCGAGATCCTGTCTGTCCCCTAAATGATGGGACCTGCTCTGCTCTGTCAGCCGTCCTCACTCAAGATGCAGGTCCTCAGTATTTGGCAATTTATATGGGCTTTTGATGATTCTTCTATGTAAGCTCTCTGTCATATGGCTGGCTAGGGGCCTGTCCTTGTGTCTAGCAGGGTGATACCCAGTGCTTGACTGAGTATGGTTTAATGCCAACACAAATATTAACCTGGCTGTTGTTGCAATTGCTATCAAATTAGTTAAAGTATTATCAATACTAAGCCAAAATATCTACATAGAAATCACTGTCAGGTTTCTCTCAGAACAAGTACTGACTTTGTTAGCATGATAAATATATTTCACAGCAAAATTAGTGACTCTGCAGACCAGGACATGCTGATGCCACCCATGCTGGCAGTAATTACATCCAACCTGAAGTAGGTAGTCATGCCACAAGCATCACTGAGGTACTCTGTTGTCCCCGTGGATGTCAGGAAGTCTTTGACAGTGATTTGCACTGGAAAATGAGCACCTGTATGGATGTTTAAAATACAGCTTATCTGCCCTTGGCTTATAAAGGAACTGTGGTTTGGCACAGAACTATCTCATTTAGGTGATATATTCTTCATTTTTCAAGGTATTGTGTTAAGTTAACAGTGTATCCACGCTTCAGCTGCTCTCCATATCTAACCCAAAGGTAAAAGGTTACCTAGCTAGGGTGACCTTTGTGAAGGGTGGAGTCAGAGAAGTGGAAGGGTGAAAAGAAGTAAGAGAAAAAGGGAAAAAGTGAAGAAGAGCTGGGAAAGCTGCACTATGAAGTTTAATGTGTGTGGTCCAAGTGGTGCAGTTTGCTTCTATTTTGAAAGAGCAGTGTTTTAAACTTTGGGAAAGCATGGCCATGTATCACAGCTGGCAGACCAGAGCTGACTATGTTGATGGATTCAGTTTTGTTCCCCTCCTGACACCCTTTGCCACTCTATTGCACCATAAAATCAAGAATTAGTCATTCACTCTGGTTTATTCACTAACAAAAATTCAAGCAGACCTGCTTTAAAAAGAAATCAAACCCATTCATGTGGAAGTAGTTCGTGATAGGCTGTGTCACATAAATGATGGTTGAGATGAAAATGTCTGAAAGACCGACATGAGGAAACAAAGTAAATAAAAAAACCCGCAGATGCATGTAAAACCTGACTGACAGAAACGAAATACTTTTACTTTCTATCTTGCCCTGACAGTTGCTAGTCTTAAGCTGCAGCAAGCAAACAGAGCAAGAAACTTGCAAAGGGAGGATATTGTGCTGAAGACTACACAGGGAGGATACTCAAAGCAGGATACTACACAAACTTGAAACTTCAACTATGACTGCACCGTAACAGGAAAGCATGTCATTGTTTGCTCCCATTTACTCTTGTTGGTACATATCGTTGCTTATTTCCTTTCACCATTACTTGGGACTGGTAGCTATTAGATGCAAGAAAGTAGCTTATGAAAGAGGATCATGGAAAGAAAGGGTATCCTGAAGCACTGGTTAACAGACAGCAACACAGGGAACTGTGAACAGTTAGAATGGCATAAGCTATGTCTGTGTCAGTGAGTAATTCAGAGCAATAGGAGCACATCAGTAGATTAGCGCAGGTGGGGCCAAGATCTGTCACCTACATCTGCCCTATATGACGCTCAGGCTATAATTTGGATTTGATTGAGTCCATTCCTTTTGACTGAATCTCCCCACTGTGCATGTGGTTTGGAGCTGCCTAAATTACTGTCATGAACCTTTATGTCTTAGTTTTCAACATGTTCAGTGCAAACATAGGACAGGTCTTCTAGATAATGCCATGCCTACATTAGCAATTATTGTGGTCATGTAGGACCTGCACATCCATCCGTAGAGCAAACAGCTGGATTAAGCCTATACTAGATCTGTCAGTGTGTGGCAGTTTATTTGTCTTAGCTCTGGTGTGGTCCCTTGAACTGAATGCTGGTTGGTAGGTAAGTGTATGGGACGTGTTCTTGGAGCTCGTCTTCCCATGTCTTTTCAACTGAACGGAATACAACTGGTGCTCCACAGACCCTCTGCAAAGTGAACCATGGCATGGTAACTGGTAATATTTAGTAGACTGGCTTCAAAACAATGCTTCTGGTCCAGCTGAAATGCTAATGTAGATGTACCCCTTAGTCTTCTCTGGAAGGAATGGCATGTACCAAAACTGTTCTGTGAGCCAAACCAGCGTGTGGTGAATGGAGTCAGTCAGGGGACTTCTTACAGAAATACACTGCAGCTCTGAAATTCATGCTAGTATAGACAAAGAGAGAAGCCTCAAAGCAAAGAAGGAGGGACCCAGAAGAACAAAAAATATTGGCTTTTAGGCAGAATTGCTAGTGTTCTGGCAAAGATGAATACAGAAATAACTCTACTGGGATAAAAACAGGGAACATTTGGAAGAGAAAGTGCAATAACTGGGGAAAACTGGCAACAAAGAGCAATATTATATTAACTGTAATCTTGTGTAAAGTCTTCTGTTTTGTTGATTCTCACTTCAGATTCACCTGAGAAATTTCTTAGTTTCTAAAAAAAGCATAAGCTTGCATTAAAATAATTTGAAATGTTATTTTGTTGTTAAGAACAATATGCATAAATAGGCACCTGAACTGTGTTTGTGTATTGTATTTTCAGAGTGCAGTGACAAATGTGCTTCAGAACTGTGAACTACTGAGAACTGTCTGTTAAGCAGGACATGTGCTCTGCTTTATAGTGTACCAACAAAATAAGTGACTACAAATTTGCAAATAGGTTTAAAAAAGAGTCAAGCAGCTAATAAGGAGAAAAGTAATGCTTTTAGAATATTTGTGTAGTAAGTTTATGTATTACAAATGAAAAGAATACAAAAGGCAGAGAGTACTGGGGTCAAGGTCTATGGCATTCTTTTCACTTTTGAACAAAAATCTTAGTGAGCAGTAAAAAGTACTGTTCCTGTGTACGGTTTCCTCCCACATTTTTGTCTAATAAAAGATAAGTCAGTTAGCACGTGCCTCAGAGTTGGCACTAGTAGACTCTTTCCTAGTCACCGTCCTATTTTCCTTGTCTTGTAGGAACTCAGTATTTTGTCAGACAAAAATAATGTCTCTATATGTCTCATATATGAGACACTTCACACTTGACTGAAATTAGAAAACTGTGGTTAAGGGAAAGGTTCCTACATACATGAACACACATTGACTTTAATTGCATGAATTTCTTACAGAATCAGGTTAAAGTATTGTTCTAAATTACTTGCATTTACAGAAACTTGGAAAGGCTCAGGTACCTTACTGGCATCCTGGTTTACTGTGCCAGGCATTCTCCTTTTCTCTTAAAATTTGCCATGTGTGTCAGAATATGAATTCCATGTGAGTCTAAAAGCCTCTGAATTCTCTGCTAAAGTTCATCTTTGTGGTGTGCTGGCACTCTAACAGGTGGTCGAAAAAGGCTAATAGTAACGGTTCACTGGATTACACCCGGACCATGAGCATTGTTCTGTTCGGTTCGCATTTTGGAAATCTGGCTTATCAGAGTTACTTAGAGCTAATGTCATCAGTGACAAGTCTGTGGTCATCGGCTAGGTATGGTCAAATAATCAGTGGAAAGAAGAGGTGGTAAGCAATTACAAAGGAACAGAAGAGCCTTTTTTTTAGATGTTTCTCCTGCTTGAAGCAGTAGGAATTACTGCAGGAGCTGGGTAGGGTATGGAGGGGATTTGCTTTCCTGTCTCCCCCACGTCAGAGAGTGAGCCAGAAAATCTGGGGACATGGATGTCAGGGTCTCTGTTTTGACCATTCTTGAGTACCTACCTTGACTATAATCGACACCATATATCAGCCAAAATGTCCTCAGCAAAATCTCTAGCCCACATCTCTGGACTCAGGCAAAAGCTCATGCTGACTTCTACTGAGTTTAAGCCCTATCTCATGCAGTGTAATTACACAGAGATATTGTGCTTATTCCATTTCTTCATCTCAGTCAAGTGATAAAAATAGTGTAATACAGGTTTCTACCAGATAGTTTCCAAGTCTGTAGAATTTGTGTTTGGTTCCAGATCACCTGTGATGCTTCATTTGTCGTAAAACATTTATTTGAGTTGTGCTGTTAAAAACCTACAGCACCATCAAGCCTCTAACCACTGCTATGGGTACCTCAGCAGATGAAGGATTATTCCTCTAAGCCCACATCCGCCTTCTCTTTGGTGTGTTGAAAGAGAAAATACATGAGGGGAAAAAAACTGTAGTTTTTTTCCCCTTTGTTTAAAGAAACAGACCTATTGGCAAGCATATTAAACTATTCCTTTCACATAAGGCATGTTTTCTGTGGAGGCCTGCCATGTTTGTTTCATATGAAGAAAATCACACGATTTTTTTTTTTTGTTCAGTCAAATGCAGGAAATGTCTGATCATACCTCCTAAGCTTTCCTCCACAGCAGTGATTAATAACTCCCTCTGAAGTGCTTATATTTTTGCATCTAGAAGGAAAGTATTGATAACTGATGAAGTTCCAGTTCTTCAAACGCTGCATACGTGACACATCTAAGTAATTTGATTTTAGTGGGACTTGCCTGTAATTCATGCTAAAGTATCTGAATACTTGAAGACTGATATTACTATGTGAGTTTGGAAATATTCTAACCATTATTGTAGAAGACCCATATATTCTGAGTGGTAGAGTGTAAACTGTTATTTAAAATTTGAGTCATCTAGCATATGAATTCATTAACATAGTGATTTTAAAGGTTTTGCAGCCAAGGGCATCACTGTTCAGTTCCGCTTTTCAATTCTTATTTCACTGTATGTGTTACAAGGAATTTTTTGCTTGTCCATAGAGCTCTTGGCATAATTGGGTATGACGCTAGATTTGGTTCACAAATATAAGTTATGGTTAAATATTTAGGTAAAAATAAATTAAACTATGTTAGCTGAGCTCTAGCTCTCTTGAAAGGGTAGATTTATCTTCTCAGGTCAAGATAAGAGTTCCAGTTTAAGAGACCCAGATTAATACACTGATACATGTCTTATAAGTACTTTGTTCAAAGCAACCTGAGCACAGAACTGCAGAGTCACTGAGATGGGAAGTGCCCCCAGGAGGTCTCTGGTCCAACTCCCTGCCCTTCGCAGGGCCAGCTCTGGGATCAGACCAGGCTGCTCAGGGCTTTCTCCTGGCAAGTCTCTGGACTCTTCTCAGCAGAGCTGCTATTCAGCCATTCAACCCACAGCCTGTGCTGATAGAAATCAGCAATCCATCCAAGGTGTAGGACTTTGCATTTGCCATTGCTGAATTTCACGAGGCTCCAGGTGACCCATTCCTGTAGCTTGCCTAGATGCTTCTGAGTAGTAGCCCTTTCATTAAGTGTATCTGTTGCTTTCTCTAGTTTGGTTGTGTCCTCAGGCTTGGTAAGGGTGCAGCCTGTCTCCTCCTTCAGGTCACTGATAAAGATATTGGACAGGATAGAGATCCCAGAACAAGGTCCTTGAGGAACTCCACTGGTGACTGGCCTTCAGTCAGGGTGGCCTGGCCTCCAGTCACAGAGCTATCTAGAAGTCACCTGTCCAGTATATAACATGCTAACTTGGATACATTGGTGCTGTGAACTCAGATTCACTAGTGCAATCGTGTGAGCAGACAGCGATATTCTGATTTCTATTTTCTTAACTATAAAACAGCTGTAGAGTGAATTTCTTAGGCCATTCTGAAAACTTACTTACAGTTCAGTAGGTAGTCTTTTTTCCTTACAAAACTTTTGACAGGAGTTACATGCATACTGGAAATGAACAGCTGCCTGTGGGTCCTGCAGGAGAACTTCATATCATCCATTTCCCTCTTTTCATTAGGTGGTATACATCTTACACTGTGGCTTGTGCCAAATGTCATTATTTATAATAACAAATAACAAGCACACTTCATGAAGAAATACTCCCAGCTTTTCCCAGATGCCAAGACCTCTGTACCTCCATTAAAACTTAGTGGATTTTCCAAGATTTAAATGCTAGTATAACTCATAGCAGAATTTGCTCAGTGACTTCCTGTGCATCTGTTGCTTGCAACCTGGCGTTTGTCATACGAGTGATTTTTCACTCTGTTATTCTTCTTAATTAGAAGAAAATACTGAGACTGTCTATCCTGTAGACTATGAGCTACAGGTGTCTCAAATTCTGCAGTAAAGGGTAATGCAGGAAGGATTATGTCTCAAGTGCTCTCTGTGGAAGGGAATGTCTCACCTTCCACCTTCCTCCACCAGCACTGTGGAATTTCAAGTTGCTGAATTAAAATGGTGTCAGGAATTGACAACTTCTTTATGGAATTTCAGGTGTGGCAGTTAAAGTATCTAGCACTGTCTTAACACCCTACACTAAAATAGTAAAAGGCCTCAGAAACAAATTACTGATCTCACTGAATTACTAGTCTTCTGCCTTTAGCATCATGTGGCCCAGAAATTTTTTGTGGTGTTTCGTCTGCTGGATAGTTGAAGAGTGGGCACTGCATGACATTCCTCCATACAAATAACAAAAGTGCATGTATATTGTTTGAAGTGTTACATAAATTTGAATTAACTACACAACATTATCATGATTTATGAAACTTGTACTGGGATTTTAGAAGCCTGTTTTGTAGCTTTGTGTAACTGTGGGACTAGAGTTGAGTTTGATTTTTGCTAGCACTGATCAGCTACAGGCTAACTGCTGTGCAAGAAAATAAAGCATCTCTCATACTCAGAGTAATAAAACAGCAGAGAGTTAAACCGTTGCTATTAAAAAAGCTGATCTTCATGCTTCCCTTTTCAGCCCCACCAGTCTACATCGGAAGGCAGTGTAGCACAAGATAGATATGACTGTTTTAACTTCTTCTTATCTTAGACCAAGCTACCAGAGAGAGATAAGAGCAGAAGTGAGAGGGAGCTAAGCTATCAAGTCACAAACATTGCTTCCTGCAGCCCTCTGGCTTTTTTCTTCGTGGTGTCCTGTTCCAGCTCAAACCAGGCTGCAGATGAATGTTTTTGTCAATTTGTTTATGCCCTGTTACTGCTCACATATACAGTATAACCACTTCTAATATGCATTACTTTTAATGAGATTTAAAGAAATATGATTACAGAGATTGGGTCCTAGAGAAGGGGAATAAGTGACTCAGGATGGATGAAAGACAGCATAAACAGATGTTTACAGGTGAATGGTTCATTGAGTCCATGGAGCTTTGTATGGCAGCGGGGCATGTTTCTCTCCAGGCACCCTCAAATTGTTAGCACAGTTTAAATGTGAAAAGCAATGTTGAGACTTACTAACATTGTCCTACCACTCAGCTGTAAGCAGTGTACAGCAAACATGAAAAGTGTTCTTTGGCACCCTAATGTTACTCTCCCATATCCCCAGGATGAGGTAAATTTAAAGACTTCATCTCGTTGGCAAAGAAATCAGATGGACTACACAGGAACTTGTGAATTATCCTTGTTTAGTTTTCCTAAAGCCTGAATCGACTGAAAACTGTGCTGCAAGTCTTTATGGTGTAACCTCATGCATAGCCAAGATTTGGTCATTTCACGTTTTGTTGAATTTCACTCATGCTGTGATTTTATGCTCTGACCATTTGAACTGATTTTTCCCACTTCTTGTCAAATCACATGAGTAGTTCTTGAATTTTGCAATGATTGTGAGAAAATAACTGTATTCTAAAGGCCAGATATGTTAGGAACTGGCAGAGCTCCATTAACTTGCTAGGGTTGTGCCATCCCAGCATTCATAAAGGTCAGATGGTTACAGACTAGTGAGAGCAACAAGACATTTAGTGCTTTGGTCATATTCCAAATTCGTGTGGTCAGCTTTGCTTTTTTGCAGAATTTGGGGTTTATTGGCTTATATCTAGTTGCCCTGTGTAAATATTCAAAATAATATTTTTAAATGTGGCCTACTTAGATAGTAAACCAGAACACTTCACCTGCCAAAATGTGTCTGTCCTTTAGTCTTATAACACAATGGGTTTGTATGAAGTCCTTCCTCCGAATTCTGCACACACAGCTTTTATAATGTGTTTCACTTGCAAATGCTAGCCTCGTAAGTATATGAGCAAAGTGGAAGGTCTGCCACTGAAATCAGTAGTTGTTATGCAAGTGGATAACAGTGGGGTGCTTGTAAACCATCATCCAGGTTGACTAATTGAGGGTACAAAAGAAATTAAGAAAAACATTCAGAGGAAGATTTTTACAGTTTCTCAGATTCTCAGTGACTTTTCTGGGACTGCAGATGAAGATTTTGTCCAACGTCATCTGAAATTACCAACAAAGAGAGAGAGCTAGGATGTTGTGACATTCTACAGCACAGTAGCACCTCTCTTGCAGGCCTCATTTTCTTGAAGATGAGAACATAATTTAGATTAAATTTGGCTTGTCACAAGTGGCTCACTCTTCCACAATTTCATTCATCTTCCTGGGTAAAATAGCTTTTGAATTCAACAGCTGATAGGAAACAAAACTAGTGATGATTATTTGTCTAACCTAAAAGCACTTTCTCCTCCTTTCATTTGGGAACACTTGCACTGTCTCTCTGTGTCCCTGAGTTCAGCTGAACAGCAGCCAAACTACATCACTCGGTTATCTCATTAGTCTGTTATAAAGGGCAAGACAAACAAGTGAGCAGCGCTGAATTATGAAGGGCTTTATTTCAGGGGGGAAAAAAAGGGTTTCTCTGTGCTCTGAGATAGAATTGGAAAAACTGAACTTTAAATTAGTCTAAGAAACACAAGAAAAATTATTTAATATTCCTGACTACAGCATGAACAGGAACAGAAGAAGAAAATGATTTAGTTTGTCTCCTCAGAGCTATATTAGTAGTGTATCAGAAAATGATGAGTAGAATTTTTAAAGTTCATGAATACCTTTAGAGCAGAGTATTCTGGATAATGGTATCTCTGACTTCTTGCATAAGGCAAATCAGTGAAGCTTTCTCAGTAGCTTCTATGTCCAAACCCATAACTTCTGACTTTTTGCTCCTAGGCTCTGTAAGATATAATTATATAGTGAGATCTCAAAAAAGAAAACCAAACTGTGTTAATCTTGCAAAATTTAAATGCGCATACAAATCTTACTATTTCAGGAGTTTTGTTTCAGTAATCTCATTAAAAACTCAGTAGCAAAACTAATACTATTTTTTCCTGTGCATCTTTTCTCAGCAATCTTCCTCTCATACCTCACGGAAAAGGACACACCACATAAATAACCCAAATACAACCCAGCAGCATCCTTATTGAAATACCAGCTAAAAACCTCCTTTCTTTCAGAATATTTTGGGTAAGATTATGATGCTGCATCTTTGGTTGATTCCAAGTATTTTCAGCTGTGGTGGAGATTTTTTTGCAAAGGCATCATGTTTACATCTCAGTTTTGTATCCAGTCTCAACAAAATTGCTAAAAGACTGTCACCCACAGTGCAAATAAAGCAGGTGGGTCCTTTAGACATGCAAGAATAAAAAGGTGAAGAGTGGAGAATCTTGCGTTATAATGGTCAGGATCTCATGCTCTGTTAATGAAAATCTTTACACTTGCCTGTTGCACATGGAGAATAAGTTCACTCACATGTTTTGAAGAATGCTTATCTTATTATAAAAGGAAAAAAGCAGCAGTTGCTAATCTTTACATGATGAAGTGTGCCTGCTTCAAATGAAGATGGGCAAGTGATGAGTTAGATCAGTCTCAAATATCTGAGAGTGGAGCCTGATACTTGTTTTGATTTTTTAGTTCAGTAAAGCAGTCACTAATGAGAAGCCAGTCATATGGTACATTGCAGAACACTGTAACAGAGGTCCTGAGTCCTAAAATACATAAAATTTTGAAGTAAAAGCTTGAAAGGTAAATCAAATTCCATTAAACTTTCAAAAAGCATGTGCTATGCTATCAGTTCACTGTTTAATCTTTTACTCACCTGTAGATTGTGGTTTGGCAAGAGAGGCAGGCAGAGATATCTAAGCAGAGATTTGCCATATGACAGTGTTTGACATCATTAGAAGGAATGCTATTTCCACATCAGATGCAATAGTAGGCTTTTGGAAAGTGTAGCATTCCCCATTTGGAGTTGAAGCCAAAACTGATTTATATGATCTTTATTCTGGAAAGATATAGAAAGGGTAAGTTTATGTAAGGTAATCCATTAGTAACAGAGCAAAGTGGTTGCTCTGTTTACATGATAACTTTATCTTCTTGCTGCTTCAGTATGTTGCATGCGCTATACAAATGACGTGTATAGTACCGTGTCCTCAGACATATATGGAAGTACAAAGTGGTTTTGCTGGTCTACTAGTTCATTTAAAAAACAAAAGTAGAGAGAACTTGCCAGCAGTTGGTTCAGCTACTGCTATAGCTCTGTGCCGGTAGTTTGACTGAGTTGTTCTCCCTGCTGCCTCCTGCTGCCTGTCCCCCCATTCCCCAGGGCAATGTGACAGGGTATTAGTTTGGTGCCAGGCATGTCAGTAACAGAGGGAGAACCAAGTGTGGCCACCCCAAGACAAAAAGCCAAACTCAGGCTTCTCTTGTAACAGAAAGCAGAGAAGAAGGAGATGAGCTAAGCATGGAAAAGGAGGCAGAAAATGAGACCTGGAGGATCAGGCTTGCACGTCCTGCTACAGATGGAGAAGTGGAAGAGCTGGGACAGTCACCACTTCTCCTAAACAGAGCTGACGTTGCTCCCTAAAAATAACTTGTCATCCTTGACCATGCTGAGCAGCAGGGACAGCAGGCAGCCTGCTTCCCACAGTTCAGCACAGGAAGCACAGCTTAAAAGTAGCATGGCCTTTTCCCCACCCTGCCAAGGTACACCCTCCCCATGTAGCTGCCTACTTTTCCTGCCTCTTCCCAGTAATACTGAACAATATTTAGTGGTGGTAATGGAGCTGAAACCTTAAGGAACTGCATCAGAGAGGGGGGGACAGCCACAGTCCCCTGCAAAGTGTGCCAAGTGATTCAGCAGCTGCTTTTGCAGTCTTCCACTGAAGTTAAGCAAATAGGGTTGAACTGTGGTGTGAATCAGTGCTCTGTTTTTGCAAGTAGATTAATAATTTCCTGGGGGGTTCTGTCTGATCCTTTTTTTTTCAATTATTTATCTATACTCTTCCTCAATAACATGCTGTGTACCTACGCTCATCATTCATTAGGTCTTCCGTACTGCCAGAAGGCTTTCTCAGTTGCCCTTTTGCCAGACTGTTTCAGTACAGATGTGTTTCAGAGGTTTTGATGTGAAAGCCTGACGCTCCACACTTTTTCCTTTGCAGACTGCCAGAGCTGTGAATGGCAGTGATGGTGTCATTGATGTCACCATCACCATGCAGAATATATAATTATGGTGTCATTGACTGTGTTTCCTCGGGGGAGCTTTGTATTTTGTGTCATGGTACCTCACTGCAGACAGCAGAGATCGCAGGGAGGAAGAGAAGCAGCGCTTTTATTCCCTCTCACTTCTCACCCCGTCAAACTGGTTACCTGACACCAGCTGGAGGTGGACAGTCCTACCTGCCTGATGCATCCCCTAAGGAGGGAAGCAAATGCTGCCTGTGCCTGGCCGTTGTGGAGGGAGGAGGGTACAGAGGGAATTTTTAAGCTCCTTGTTTATCAGAGGCTTGGGAATGAGCTGGGGGGGGTGTCAGAAAAACTCAGATTTATCTGTGTGTTAATGTCCAGCTCTGTTTAATATCAAAACCAGCTGTAATGCTTGCACTAGGCAGCATCTTAGTGGATCAGCTATCTTGCTTCACCACACAGGGAAAGGCCAGCAAGAGCACTTTTTAAATGGAGGCCTGGTTCTGCAATGTGTAAACAAACGTCAGTCAGAAATGTTGAACAATAATCTCACTGTAAGTTGTTTCTTTATTTTGTTTTTGTTTCAGGGGCTTTTAGTGTCCTTTTCAGTGGAGGGGTTGCTAATGTCTGGTGCTGTGGGCCAAGGAAAAAGGAACAAGCCTGAAGAAAACCACATCCTCTCCTGGGACCAGATTCTTCCTTTGGTTGTGATTCCTACTGACTTCAATATACACCGTCCAAGTGGAGCTAAGCACAGAACCTGACCTGCTGATTTTGCAAGCCTAAGTTTCATATGTGCTTTTGCCCAGTTAAGCAAACAACTATTTCTATTGCGAGGTAAACGCTCTCCACTGCCGTGTCTTGAGCCCTGTACCTGTCTGCTGCAGCGTTTCTGGTTTCCCACAAAACTCTCTCTGTCTGACCACTGGGTGTCAGTGAAAGACTGCAAAGTAATTTTCTGTAATTAACTATACATAACTTTCTCTCGGGCTTTGTGGGTGTTCTTCAGTTAAGGTAGCCTGGGAAATTTTAATACAACAGGACAGTATGACTAGGAAAACTAGCTCAGATCAGTAAGTTATTCCTAAATCACTTCATTATTCTATACAAAATAATTCATAGTATCATGGGAATTCAAGAAATTAAAGAAATAAAGTCTATCTTCTTTTTCAAGTAAAACCACTATTCCCAATGTATACAATCAGGCAGTACAAAGCTGTCATATTTTACCGTATTCATACTCCTTGTGCATTAGCCACCAATGTATATCTGGAGGTCCCAGTTCTGAAATGTGTTATCCTCATGCAAGGTAGCTAGTAGGAAAACGCCCTTATAAAGCTACAAGAATTCATGGAGCTCCACACCTTAAAGTCAAACTTAATTTTGAGGCTCTGTCCACTTTCAACAAGGAGGACAAAAATCTGCTGTGGATTCTTTGGCAGACTGCCCTCAAAAGATGTGAATATTTGATATAAGATAAGACACAAGCTGAAAAGTCAGTGACAGTTTGGTTTTGTTTTTTTAAACTAAGAGAAAAAAGAGTTTAATTGAATGGAATGCGTACATACATGTATCCAGATAAGAATGCCTGTATTTGCATATTGCATTTTTTTTGTGTGTTGAAATTGATTCCAATTTTCCGTATGTCAAAGGTGTAACAGCATTGAACAGACTGTTGGAAGGAACCTTAAGAGTTCTGGAAACTTGGCAGAAAGCAAGTGGCCTTTGGGAGCTGGGCAGGTGTCACAAGTATTTGGGGTTATGTAACAGGCACATTAATTGTATACTGCTGAGAAAGTGATCTGCTGTCAAATAGCTGAGAGTTTCAGTGTCAGTCTGGTCCTTTCTCTTTAGGCTTCTGAACACTGAAATAAGATAAATAGTCAAATTCCTGTGATCTGCTTCTTCATACTGCTGACATGTTCAGGAGGGTATTGCTGCTTTTACTCAAACTCTACTCATATTTCAAAGACAGTTTGCAAAATTAAGGCATGTAAAAGTTTATTTTAATATAAACTCTTTTGATGGTCATTCATTAGAAAAATTCTGCAGCAAATTCTTTGGCCATAGAGATAAAAAATATATTGGATTTCTGTTTAGAGTGGAACTATTAAAGAACAAACAAGATTTGTGCCAAAAGTTTTCTCTCACACATTACAAAATGGAATTTCCCTGAATTACCCTTCTAGGTATTTTTACTGTTTACAAAGTGGATATTCAAAGGCGCAGATATTTGAGATCTCACTTGCTACATAATTGTGATATAGGACAGCTGCCCTTGGAGCAAGGATTTATCTAAACTGAATCTAGTGTGAAAACCACCTTCATTTCCTGCGTTGTAGGCATACATAACCCATATGTTCAAATGAGGGAAAAGTAATGCTGACATTCCTCGGTTTTGTCCTCTGCCCTGTGCTGTGGCGTGCCCACTGCCCCAGGTGGGAGCTTTTAATAGCATCATAGAATCATTAAGGTTGGAAAGATGTATAAGATCATCAAGTCCAATCTCTAGTTTGCTGCTGGAATCCCTGCGGCGCCGGTGGGATGCAGCGCGGGCGTCTCATGGCTGCTGTGCCTGCATTTGTGGTCTGAAATTGTGCTCCTGGAAAAGAGCTGCAAAGTTGCCATATTTTAATCAATGTAACAGCAGGTCTGTAGTTCAAAGACAAAGCTTCTAGTCAATGAATATCAAGAATTGATGTTATTTTACATATACTAAAAATGACGTAATTCTACTGAAATCAAAAAGAGCATTTTTGCTTTACCTTAAACCTGGAGTGCCCAACTCGTGCCTACTTAGGTGTTCTAGTGCAAAGAACTATGCGCTACAATTATACGAATTTCCGTGATATTTAAACATGTTTAAGTGAGGCTTGAAAAGTCAGGTGTTCTGACTGGAGTGCAAACAAAATTTTTTTGTGAGGAGTTTTTATTTTGGCAATGAAATATAAAGATTCTTTACTCTTACTTTTCTGCTTTAACAGGATATAATATTGAGAGGGTTCTGTGCGTAACATAATGCTCAAATGTTTCAGGTCAAAGTTTATAAACTTGATGTCTTCCAGCATTAAGGATTACAGATAAGCTGGAGCCGCTGTACATTTACAAAAGTGATTTTATTGGACCTAAACAGATCACATCACAAATTAGATTTGTATAGTGGCAGAGTACCAGAACTGTGGCAAATGTGGATATCAAATTTGCAGACCAGAAAGCTAATATAATTTAAAAAAATAGATATCACATAAGGCTAATATTTCTTCATACATGTAAAATATGATTAATTTAAAATTAAGTTGCTCAATAACAACATCATAATTTCTTGCTGTTGTGCATTACCTGAACATATTATCTCTACAACAACTTCAGAGATGAGCTTCCACTCGAGCGAAATAAATGAAGGTCCAAGTGTATCACGATTACTTTTACTGGGAAGTTTGAATAGGCTTCTCACCCATGACGTGGTACGGTACACACTTACCATTCTGTCCTAATTTATTCATTTTTAATAAAAGGCATCCATACAGAGGAGGAGACCTGTTGACTCTCACACTACAACTGCAGTTTGAGAGAGCTTCTCTGGTGGCAGGGCTCAGCTCTAACTTTGTGCTGGCAAAAAAGTCTGTTTGAAGGACTGGTCACATGAGTTGCTGGGACCTGGGGAGCAGCACAGGCTGTCTCAGGGAGCACCCGTCCTTGTTCCATCACCCGCCCCACTCTCCCCAGCAGGCAGGTACTGGGCAGGGTGACCGCAGGGCAGCCAGATCTTCTGGGCAGTGCATCACTGCACGTATTTTTTTTTGCTGGCATCACAGCGATTCTCCCACATCTCTGTACTTGCAGGGAATGTGGGAGCATGCTTCTTGCTCTGTGTTGGTCTGGTGTCCAGTAACACAAGCCCTCATCCTCTCCCAGGCCTGCAGGCACCATGCTGACGTATGCATGTGGGAAAATATTGCAAAAGAAGGGAGCATAAAGACGGTTACGAGGAAGGCATTTGCTGGGCTCGGTTGTGGTTCGTGCCTAGGTGGGAAGGAGGACTACACAGATTCACATTGTTCGTGCCTGCAGGTACACCTTGCAGGAACATCTGAGGTTTCATCTATGTCTGTGAAACAGTAAGTGTGTGTTGTCTTAAGCACAATTCTGTGGTAAAGCTGTTGACCTCATGGAAAACAGCATTTCCAAACTAGAAAACAAATATTTCTCTCTCTGAATTTGTAGGATTTTACTCTTTTTCAGTAGAATACTCTAAAATTACAGCAGATTTTTCAGGAAGAACCTGTTGTTTCCACAGAAGGAATCACCTTGTGCTATTTTAGACTACTGTGACTGAAGACTTTTATTCTACATTGCGTACTGAGGTCATCTGTAAAAAAAAATTAGTCTAGAAATGAATTATGGATTTTCACAATGAAGGCCATTAATCAGTGGACCACCCTGACATGGATTGCGGTGGATTTTTCATCACTAGAATTTTCTATAAAAGTATAAAGTTGTTATAAAAGACATGTACTTATTCCAACAACAATTAACTTGGGAATGTCCTGTGACCTGTGCTGTACAGGAGATCAGTCTCAGTTGCTGCAGTGGTCTCTTCTGGCGTTATGATTTATGAATGTATACGTATGCACGTATTTGCTTCAGAAGTTATTTAAAATGTTTAATATTTGTATTTTCAGTGTTTTCTTTCATAAAATTAAGTCTTTTGTGCTGGTGGCACAAGTCATGTTTCCCTAAAAGCAAACAGCATAGAAACAATTATGTCTTTGGCTACTTTCAGGCTACATAAATAAACCTATTAATTAAATCTAAAGGATTAGTGAATGTAAAAGGGAATAAGAACAAACATACAAGTAATTTAAAAAGATCAGAAATACAGCCAGCTAACTTCAAAACATAGTATTTACAAAGAACAAAAAAAGGTCTTAAGTTTTACAAGTGCAAGTTAAACAGAACAACAAAACTGCCCCAATATTTAATTAATTAAACTTTTAAAATTATGCCATGAAACTTGGGGAATACTAAAATCTGACACAGACTGTAGTCTGTTTCAAACAATACTTTGTTGTTTAATATAGGTGGTGGTGATTTAAAAACAGTTTAATATTAAGCTATGTGTATATACATGTGAAGAATCATTATCTAGGCTACCTCCTAGGAAGCAACCTGATAATTTCTGAGGTAAACTTAATGTTTATTTAAAAAAAATAAAATCAACTATATATCTATACATGTAAATGTCCTAAAGCCGACAACATGTGCAGACCGCCTGTGGCTGTTGTGAGCACGTTCCTCCAGGTGAGGCAAACAGAAGTTGGGACCAGTCCATAACTGTCTTTCAGGTCAGATGTCCCAGCCTCTGAGGCGGTAGGGGCAACACCTCTCCGAGATGCAACACATCCATCACGTCTCTCTCCTCCACTAACAGGGTGATTGTAAACCAGACAGTGGGGACTCTGGTCTGCCATTACCGATCTTGAGAAACTAAACCTCCCCTGGGAAGTGCCACATGTATTCAGAGCATGCAGTGCAGTGTCCTGACCTCTGGATCCCACACATACTTTTGCAGCAGCCCGTTATAGAGAGATGAGGAGCAGCAGTGGCTCTCTGTTTTCACTTGGGCTCTGGCAGAGGCCTGGTGCCCTTGGGAGCACCCTGCGACTGCCGCTTGTCAAGAGCAGGCACCTAATAGGAGGGTTTTAGCCAGGAACCGCCTGTCAGACTTGAAAGCAGATGCTTAGCTGGTGTGAGATGGGAAATGACACTGAGAAGTGACATGGCTTGCTGACTGCCTGAGGTTCTGCCAACCACTCAGGAGCACTCAAGGGCTTTCCGAGACGTTTATCAGCCTCCCTTGTCCTTTAAGTGAAGAAGGTTTTTGGCAATAAGGGGTGGGTTAAGCTTTCAAACTGCTCTTCAAACGTTCAGTATTCTATCTTAATGGAAAAGATTAGGTACACCTTAGTTAATACAGCTATATTTACTGATGAGGTGTGGATTGACAGGTACTGTGTAGGGACCTAAGGAAGCCGTGTTTTGCAGTTTTCCTTGCTCATTTGCTAACTGTCCATCATTCACTTTCAATTAAAAGATTAGTGGTAGTTTAGTTCAACTGCTATGATATGAAGTTCCTGCTTCTCTAATTGCATTTGAGGAGGGAGTAGGGATAAAGAAATAATCTTGTAGGTTTGGAGAAAGAATAGCTGTCTTCTAGTAAGCAATCTTTACCCTGAACCTGGCTACTAAAGATTGCTATGAAGTGTGCCGAGAAGAAGATACAAATGAATATTTGTATCTCAGTACAATCTACTGGAATAATACTTGAGCATTTTGCAGATTTAATTGAAGATCATTTGTTGCCAATGTATATACTTATTTATCTACACGGAAATAACATCCTCTTGATGTGGCTATTTGGCTAGTAATACCGGCCTGCCTTTGAGTGCAAATCCTCTGACAGGGCTGCGGATCACAACACCCAGGCAAGCAACTGCACACAGAAGGGTTATTTTCTTGGTCTTTCTCTTACCTTTTTAATCCTCTTATTCTTTTCTTTGCAGAATAGAGGGGGGGTTAACAGCTACAGAATGGCCCTTTCTTTATGCGATATATGACTGTTTCTTGAAAAAGGATGTTAGGCCTGTAAGTTGCCCAGGACAATTTATAAGTAATATGGGTAGTGTGTGTTTAAAACCTCACATCTGATTTGCTAAATTTAGTCTTACCAGGCCACCTGAAATTGGGCTAGTTAATTGGTGGAACTGTTTCCATAGCCTTATTATATACAATGGTGCTGCTGCTTCTCTCTGTGAGGTCATTCACACAGATTTGAATGAAGATAGTGGTCAGCTGTACTTTTTTATAAGAAGTACAGGTGTAGGTACAATAGGAAATGCTTTCACTAAGTTTTGTAAACTGCTGGATAGGAAACCTAGACGCATTAGTTATATTTAATTTATCAATAGTAGCTCTAATTTGCTCAATGGTAGGCAATTGAAGCATTTGTTTCAGTGTTTGGCACTAAGATTCTAAAAGCACTTATTTCTTTGATTTATCTGACTCATAAAACTGCGTCCATTGAGTTCTTTCAGGGTGTTCATGTTGGTTTCATGGTCACAACCTTAGAAACTAAGTTCTAAGTGACAACATGGGTGGCATTCAGGTACCTGAACACCAAGGTGACTTTAGATGTTCATTAGTGACATTAGACCCCTTCATTCTCAGTAATTTAGTCACTTCCCAGGATAAAATATCAGAATATGTTATTTTCATACAAGTGTTCATTTCTGGGGGAAAAACTAACAAACAAACAAACAAACAAACCCCAAAGCAATATCATTAGTTCTGTCTCAGCTCAGAGTAACTGGAAAATAGCAAGACATTGCAGAGTCAAGGTTCTCCGAACTATGCGGAAACTACACAGAAGCTATCAGGAAAGCTTAAATTAATTATGTCCTGTTGAAAAGTGTCTTCTCTTAGAGTACGCTCAGAGAACAACTCATCAGGCTGTAACACAATAAAACAAGAAGGCAAGATGATAGCCAAAGCTGTTCAACTGTGGGGCGATTCACACTTTATCTGACGCTTCTCGTTTTTGATCCCTATCTTTGTACATTAACCCCTTTGGGCAGTCATTCATGCCCATTTGTAGAGTGAATAAGACAGTGTCTGCATGTTTCCAGATTTAAAAGCAATCCAAAAAATCTCATTTAAAGTGCCATTTTCAGCTGAGATTAGTGATTGGCTTGATTCATTTTAAAAGAAATTTAAATTTGTTTGAATAGTATTTGAATCTACAGCTGTGATATCATGAAACTAATGATTACATCCTGAATAGCTCATTGTGTGTATTCTTTCTTCTCTCAAAAGCATAGGGACCTACATTATTTTAAGCATACTTTAATCATGATTGGACTTTCTGCTAAGGCTCCACTGGACTCTCTCCCTTTTAACCAGTAAACCTAAGTCCTCTTTCTTGCTTTCAGTTAAAATGAGATTAATCAGCTTAAACTCATGACTTCCTTATGCCAATCCATCAAAAAGAAGCTGCTGCTAACTTCATAAACAAAGTAGCTTCTATATCAAGTTTCCTCCACCTTTCCCCCAGCAAAGATGGAGCTGGGAGAGACAAATTATTTATTGGATTCTTCTTCATGATATGGAAACTATGAATTGCTAGACAGAACAAAAAGAGCATCCCTAAGGCCGGCTTCTTTTCTACTTCAAGGTGGCTAATACTCATCAAAACTAATGTTAGAAAAACGCAAACAGGGTTTAAGGTGGAGAATATCTCCCCTACTCCCAAAAGTCATCAGTTGCCTCACAGAGCTGCAGCTGAAATCCTGTCCTACACTGTAGGTGAGATTCCCAATGCAGACTCGTAGGGGATTGCCCTCCACCCAGTTTATTTGTTCATAACAAAATACAGATCTGGATATTTAAAATGGAATTATAATAGTAATAAAAGTCTTGCTCTACAAAACTCATAGATGTATGTCCCACTTCTAAAATATGTCCCTAAGTGACGGCTTTCCATTTGAGAACAGAGGTGGCACTGGACACTGATCTTGGGAGTGGTGGTTCCCAGCCTAGGTTCAGTCAATGAGATGGTCTGTGTCCTACTAGTGATATCTGTGCAACAGGTGTTGTCTTCTTCTTCTCCATTAAGATTGTGCCAATATTTACTAGTATCTTTAGTCAGAGTCCATAAAGATTGTGTAGTGAGATAACAAGGGCAGGAAGCCCCTTTACACTGTGACAAGACATTTGCTGTGCCACCTAGAAATTATACTGATTGAAAAAAGTTAATTTCTCTTTTGGCCTGACAATAAATTTACATACCTCAAACAAAACTAAGAAGTGAAGCTGGTGACTCATTTATCATTTACGGAAAACTGAAGTGGTTCTTCAAAAGGGAAACGCTTCCATGCTGGGAGGCAGCTTTCACACATTTTGCTTCTTCCTCAGTGGCCTGGAGCCCAGCTAAGAGACGTTGTTTCTGTAGGACTGAAATGCACTGACAAAGCTCTTTTATCCTACTTCTGTCTCACATGTCATACACTAACTGCATCCCTGGTGTCTGTACGGCAGCCCTCAAGTTCAAAAAGCTGGGCTTTCTTACGCACCAGTCTCTATCTGCAATCATTGTGGTAGCACAGGACGACGTTAGAGGGGAATGAGCATAGAAACCCTCAACCTTTTGCCGGTGTGAGCCAGGTTACCTAGACGGCGCAGTCTTGTGCTGTGCAGAGCTGCTTATATGGGTCAGAGGTCAAAATAGTCAAAGTGAAGCTTTAGTGAGAGACTGTGATCCTTCCACCTCACGTGACCTGGGTGGATTTCTGCCTCAATGCAGCCATCCCACTGTGGCTATCAGAGCTAATGCAGCCAGTATCAGCTCACACATCTTTCCTTCATCCTTTACTTCACTAATATGTTAGCATTTTTTGATCATCACCCACTTTCTTACGAAGAAATGTAGATTGCTTAACAGTTTCTATTAGCTTTGCACTCAGTAATCATTATGGGTTTATTCCTTTCTTAGTCATGCTCCCATGCTGCTTTATAGTCTGTAAATATGAAATGCTAAACATGCATGGAGCAGTACTAACCTTGTAAGCTCATCTGGGCAAGAACTGCGTCCAGATCTGTTTATACTAAAAATAACATTTTTCTTAAAAGAGATTAAAGCTCCTTGAGTGCCATCCTCCGCTGCCAAAGCAAACATATAAAAGCAAAGAGATGCCAAGGAATGGGACATTTCTTACTGGTATCCTCTCATAGGATGTTTTCCTTGACACTGACAGGTTATAGCTTTTCGAGGAATTTTTCCTTCCTCGGATAAGGAAACAGAGCACCTCGAACATGTTAATCACTTTTGCTGGCTATTACAAACTGTCTTAAAACCTCAAAAGTGCCAGTGAATACTGAGTCCTGACAGATGGTTGCAGGCTGTGTGCAGTGTGTTTATCTGAAGTATGAAGTCATATGTATGAGTGCATGTCTGTGATGTATCTTCACCAGGTGCTTCTTGCTCACCTTTTAAATGCCAGCTTATTGAGTGATAAACAAAGTGGATCACTGAATTTGCCTGATTGTTTTTGTTAAAAATTGTATCCCATTTGCATTTATGTCATCCATTTATTCTCTCTGTGTGTTGCTGTGTTATGAACTCATGGTGAAATGTGTAAGCACAGAGATTTTTTTTAAGTGAAAAAAGGAGGCCCAGGGCAAGGTTTAGGTCTTTAAGGTACAAGACAAACTGTTAGAAATTTGTGCAGCATCTAAAGCATTGAAGTCTTGTTTCTGTTCATATCTGCTGAAGGTCTGTATGCCTGCTTTGCTAAAAGGTGGAATACTGAGGAAATCCACAACTGGATTTAAAATATATTTTGTTAAAATATACACTATGAACTATCCTGTCAGGGCATAAACAGAGCACTGAATGGGTCTGCCAAAAAAAAGAGATGCTTTTTATTAACCACTGACAGGACGGATGCCAAAAACAGAAGTCATAATCATATGAGAGAACTTCAACTCTCCTTTCATAAATTGATGGAGATATTCTTTTTCTTCTTAGGCTTTTGTTTCTATGAGTTTGTAGCACAAATTACCTCACTTCTGTGGTGCTATATGTCATTCCGTAAATCTTCTTGAACAAGAAATGTGAAGAAAGTCCACATTTTACTGAGAGAGGACTTGGAATACTCTGGCCTGTCCACATCCGTTGCCTTGCAAATGATTGATATCACTGTGGTTTCATGCAGTGAGATAATCACTTATGGAGGAAAATGGGCTCTGTCTAAAGAAACACAGTCTGAAATGATCAGGGCGTAAATAATACTGTGTTTGTCATCAAGTGTGACTGGGAAAAGGTCATGTTATGCCAAGAGTTACTGTAAAATGTTAGGGAACAGGATGGGTTTGGATTTACAGTTTTTAAGTAAAACAAGCCTTGGAAAACTAAAGGTGGGAAGCCACCCTTAGGGTGCATAGGGGGGGGGGTAGCACAGAATAGTGATAAAGATTTTCTCCTGATCAGGAAAATATCTGTAAAAGCAAGATTTTTCTCTGTTGAGGAAAGAAGTGTATTATGCTCTCACTTTAATCCACAGTTAAGGTACTGTTACGAGGTAGACTTAAACTGGACAGAAATGTGGCTACTGAAATATTTCCCTGTGGAAGGGAGGAATATCTTGAGCATTAACCTTCTTCAAACACTGTACTTGCCTCATTTTGTTCTGTGCTTCTACTTGTATATGATCCAAATGCTGACACCTACCTTTGCAGATCTGTTGTCATCCTGAGGAACAGGGTGTTACTGATAGAGTTAAATCCCTGTTCATTAACGTAGAGACTTCTCAACTGCATGCTGGAAATGCAACCCATTGCAGAATGTGGAAGCTGTTACAGGATACTACCACGTGTTGCCATCACTGGCTCACTTTTCTGATTGTGCAGGTAAGTACCGTTACACTCAAACAGTAAAGTCTCAAACTCTATTTAAACACTTTGCTAAAAAAAATTTTATATATATAGATATATATATATATATTACAAACTGCCGTATGAGGGTATACAAGAATTGCCGGTAAGTTTGACTAAAAAAGTGTATTTTGGGTTTTTTTTTGACCGGTAACAGGATAATTGCCAGATAACTGCCTGGAGATACCTGATAGATTTTGTAACATCATGCACCAGCAATTCAGTTGACGTGTGGTTTTACTGTGCAAAACAGTAGAGAAAGGGACTAGACCTATACTCAGAATAGATGCGAAGGCTTGTCTGCATCAAACAGTATTAATTCTCTCACTCTTCAAACTGTCTTATCACCTAAGTACCTTCGAAGTTATCAAAATTTGTGTAACTGTGGTGAGCAGTTTTTAATTCTGTCTTGTAAAAACCCACCGCACACAGTGAAAATTGCCTTCACCTGTATTTAGAAATTTCCCCCTTAATACACACTTGTAGCATATTGAGAATTTAGCTCACTGGAAATACAACACTAAAGCCAGAGACTATCTAGCTCATTAGAGATACTAATCTCTTACAAGATCAGAGTTCTCTGACCTGTAGTTCAGAAGTTACTGTCAAATTTAGATTCAAACACAAAGAATGTATTAGACATACTATCTCAAAACATTAATGCTTCAAATGTTTTTAGAAGAATCTATGAAATATGGTCTTTAGGTTGTTTACCCTGAGTAGAAGAGGGGATTAAGGCTAAAAAATGAGTCTGTGAAGCACATATGATCCAAAATCTGCTGGAGTCAGTCAAGGTTTATATCATCTTCAGCAGATGTGGTATCAGCCATTAAGACAGAGTGAGATTCAACTGTTTAATTAGTATAACACAAGAAAAATTGTTGTGTACGTTTAACACTAAAGTTATAAATTACAGATCTGTACAGTCACTTTTCAATGACCTCCACTATTTAAGCTTTGTTGGTATTTGCAACATATGATCATATAAAGCCTTCTTTCACACGACATGTATTTTGAGAATGTTTGATCTCTATTTACAAATTTGAATCTCTATATGGCCTGTACAAAGCTCAAAAATCACCATGTTCACAATGAATTTTCACTTTTCAGTTCTAATATGCAGACACTTGTCTCCTCATGAGACCTGTGGAATAAACAAGCAGCAGTGTTACCTGTCAAAACAAAAATAGTGGGTGCCCAAGATTTGTGTAAACGCCATACAGCCAGTCTGTGTTTTCCTCAGGTATAAGTTCAGTGGAAATGTGATACAAAACGCAGCAGAAATCTCTTTGCACTTCTGGCTCTGAGCAAGCTGTTACAGCACAGGATGTGTTCATGTCAGAGACAGTTAACGCTGAGCTCCCTTTGTTGCCAGTGGAGTGAAGCAGGCCCTTTTAGAGAATTCATTTGACCTATTTTAAACAGTTTCTCAAGTGAGATGAATTGTGTTCCTCTCTGTAGAAACTCTTGATAAGCTCTCTGCTGATTAGCTGAGATGCAGGTTATTGTAAAACTCCAAAATTGTTGTTATAGTAGAGTACCTTTGCATTTGAAGCCCTAGGTACAAATTGCTAAACTGTGGCTTTTAAGCTTTTTTTTTCTTCGCCTTCAAGCCTTGGCTTACCTTCATGGTCAACAGGATTGAGCTAGAAAGGGACTTCTGTAGCCAGTCTATTGCAAGTGCTTCTGGGTTATCTCAGTTCCTTACTCTAAAAGGAAATTCAATGATGTCTCCACCTGTACCATGACCTGCATGAATCTCACAGTATGTCCCACAGTCCTGGTTCCCTCGTTGTCGTCATTAGAGTACATGTATGGCTCCTTATATACCTGTGTTCCCATTCTGAAAAGGAGAGAAAGAGAGGGAGAATGAAAGAAGCAAAGAAAGAAGGAAGTAAAGAAGGAAGGAAAGCAGGAAAGAGAGGCTTCATGGCATGATGGTGCAAGCTACGTCTCACCTTCACTTGTCCTACAGTGTAAACACAATTTCTGAAAGTAGCTGAATGGTGACATGAGATTTCCACGAGGCAGGAAAATCATAGCCATAACTAAACTACGGACTATTGCCAGATAGAAGCCTTCCCTTGCTCTTTGCGTTAGGTGGTGCGTGTCTGGTGACTGCTGGCTGCATGAAGACTTTTGTAAGCAGCTCAGACTGTCAGAGAATCTGGCCACTCCTCTTCTAATGCATTGAAATCAACGGAAGTTTTGCTTGGAAGCTAAAAGTAGAGTTTAAGCCAATCTAAGATTGTCAATGAAAATGACTTCTAAAGTGTTTTAGCTATTCTGCTCACTGAAAATGCAGTTTTGTTTAGTAAATACAATCCTCATGTGCAGATGGCTATTTTCTAAATATTCAAGTAATGAGAGTATCTCATGATTCTTTCAAATGACTGTATCAGTTTCTTTTAAGTCACCGTTTTTAGGAATTGTGTTCTAAGGATTCAGCTTGAATGAAAACATCTTCTGCTAGAGAATACCAACCCTGAGGCCAACAGGTCTTGAGGAACCCAGTCTAGACTGCCTGTGAAACGTCTTAATGGTATTTCCTAAGTAACAAATCTTTGTTCTTGATCTGATGTGTTCAGGTTTTACTGTGAAACACCACTTCTGCTTGGAGAAGTCAGGCTTTTTTTCTCAATAAATTTTTCCCCAGGGTTAGTTGTTCATAGGAAAATTTTGGTCAGTCAAGACTTTGCTGGAAAAAACTTTCTGCTGGAAAAGACTCTCTATTTAAAAAACTCAGACAATTTTTTTCAGCACAGTAAGGCTCACTAAAATATTTTGGTTTAATAATGACATGAATTTTCTATACTTTATATTCATCTGTAACTCTTAGACAAAATTGTATGTATTTCCATGCCTTCAGTATTCATGAAATCACTTATTTGGCCTAGCATAACTTTAAAACTTTCCAGCTTCCATGGATGGAGAGATCATTACAAATTCTTTTCCATTGATTTGGAAAACATTTTATTAATCCTAAAAAAAAGAAAAGTCTTCATCTTACAATAGTAAAGCTTTTGTTTTTTTTGCAACTGTGAAATTTCTCTCTCTCTACTCTCTTTTATTATTCTCACCTTTGTAAAATCTGACCAATTAGCATGGACAATTTACCACCCAAATCACCTGCATGATGATGTACTATTCAGTTTCGTTCATTCATAGAGATATCTTGCTTCTCCCAGTGAAACTGCAGAATCAACATAATTCCTCTTTCAGTTCTTCTCCAGTTTGCAAAATCTAGTGCACTTTTGCTCAATAGCAACTTGCGATTTATTTTTTTTTCTGGCAGAAATATGACATTTCACACTCACAATGACAGTGTATATAAATGCAGATCGGTGTCTCCTTTTCATTAGGTTGTATTCCCTTTCCCTCTTAGAAGGTGATTTCACCAGTGATAAAGTCTTCTCTAACCAAGGGGCGCAGGCACACTCGAAGACTCCAACTTCCTTTTCAGTAAGCGTGGAGTTTTTGCCCATTTCATATTACAGAATATCCTATGCTAGAGCCCAATCAGATGAAGCTTATTAAATTGAATGGGATTTTTTTCCATAGACTTTTCTAGGTTTTGGATCAACATCCACAGAAAACATCTAATAAATTATGGAATAATTGATAGTCGATGACAAGAGTCTCAAATGCAGGCTCACCACATCACTGCCAGCACTGCCTTGAAGAGATATGAGCTGTATAAATCTATGAACAATGAAATAATCCATTTTTTCCAGAGACAAATGCAATCCAAAATTGAAGCCATGAAACCACATCTGATGTTAGACAAAGGGAATATTAGCATAGGTATGTTTCCAACTATAGGGGTATTTCTCGAATTGTGTGTTGTTATTTTTGCCTTTTAGCCAGCTTTTTTCAAACCCAGCTTTTCCAAGTGAAGCACTACACTGCACAGGTGAGAAAAAGCTGGTGTAAATGTGTTAGTCGTCATTCATGCAGCCAGACACCAAGGCTTTGCTGATTTCATGTGTCTCTTTGAAATCCAGTGACCTCAGAAGCAGAATATAGAGGTTCTGCTGCTAATACTATGTTATTCATCAACCTTTGTAATTTGGAGTTATCATTTCTTTGATACCTGCTTTTCCGGAGGTCATTACTTTTTTGTTGGGTTGCTACTTTTATTTTCTGAAAATGTCCATTAATAGAAAATACATACTCTGAAAGTTCAAATATTTGTGGCTGCATATAGAAACACACATGTACAATCAGACAAAAGAAGTCTGACAGCATCGCAGATTTGCATAAACTGTTTATAGTGATAAACCTTGTATATGGGATCAGGGTCCCCACTTTTATGAGTAGAAATTCAGGCAAAGCTTGTAATACGGATGCATGAACATTTGAAAAACTTCTAAATGAAAGATTTAGGATATAGTTTTGCACTAGATTCGGTGAAGCAGATCTGTTTTTCATGCCTAGGTACTTTGATCTTGATTCCTTCTCAAAGAGATAGAGAAGTGAACAAGCAGAGGTGCTATGCTGGAAATTGTTCTCACCAACAAGGAGGGGATGGTGGGGAATGTGAAGCTCAAGAGCAGCCTTGGCTGCAGTGACCATGAATGACCATGATTCTTAGGGCAGCAAGGAGGATACACAGCAAGTTCACTATCCTGGACTTCAGAAAAGCAGACTTTGGCCTCTTCAGGGATCTGCTTAGTAGGGTACCATGGGATAAAGCCCTGAAGGTAAGTGGGGCTGAAGAAAGCTGGTTAATATTCAAGGATCACCTACTCCAAGCTCGAGTGATGCATCCCAACAAAGAGGAAGCCAGGCAAAAACACCAGGAAGCCTCATGGGTGAACAAGGAGCTCCTGGACAAACTCCAACATGGAAAGGAAGCCCACAGAGGGTGGAAGCAAGGACAGGTAGCCTGGGCGGAATACAGAGAAATTGCCCAAGGAACCAGGATCAGGTTAGGAAAGCTAAAGCCCTGATAGAATTAAATCTGGCCAGGGATGTCAATGGCAACAAGAAAAGCTTCTATAGGTACATCTGTGATAAAAGGAAGACTACAGAAAATGTGAGCCTTCTCTGGAAGGAAACAGGAAACCTGGTTACTTGGGATATGGAGAAAGTTGAGGTACTCAATGGCTTCTTTGCCTCAGTCTTCACCGGCAAGAGCTCCAGCCACACCACCCAAGTCACAAAAGGCAAAGGCAGGGACTGGGAGAATGAAGAACCACCCGCTGTAGGAGAAAATTGGGTCTGAGACTATCTAAGGAATCTGGACGTGTACAAGTCCATGGGATGTGATGAAGTGCATTCACGGGTCCTGAAGGATCTGGCATTTGAAGCTGCTAAGCCACTATCCATCATATTTGAGCAGTCGTGGTAGTCTGGTGAAGTTCCCACTGACTGGAAAATGGGAAACACAATCCCCATTTTTAAAAAGGAAAAAAAGGAAGACCTGGGGAACTACAGCTCAGTAACTCTCACCTCTATGCCTGGCAAGATCATGGAGCAGATCCTCCTGGAAACTATGCTAAGGCACTTGGAGAATAAAGAGGTGATAGGTGACAGCCAACAAGGCTTCACTAAGGGCAAATTGTGCCTGACAAATTTGGTGGCCTTCTATGATGGAGTTACAGCGTTACTGGATGAGGGAAGAGCAACTGATGTCATCTACCTGGACTCGAGCAAAGCATTTGACACTGTCCTGCATGACATGCGTGTCTCTAGATTGGAGAGACATGGATTTGATGGATGGAGCACTCGGTGGATAAAGAATTGGCTGGATGGTCACACTCAATGAGTTGTGGTCAATGGCTCAATGTCCAAGTGGAGACTAGTGATGACTGGCATTCCTCAGGGGTTCGTACTAGGACTGGCGCTGTTTAACATCTTTGTTGGTGACATGGACAGTGGGATTGAGTGTATCCTCAGCAAGTTTGCCAACGATGACAAGTTGTGTGGTGCGGTCAACACACTGGAGGGAAAGGATGCCTTCCAGAGGGACTTTGACAGGTTTGAGAGGTGGGCTTGTTTTAACCTCATGAAGTTTAAAAAAGGCCAAGTGCAAGGTCATGCACATGGGCGGGGGCAATCCTAAGCACAAACACAGGCTGGGCAGAGAATGGATTTAGAGCAGCCCTGCAGAGAAGGACTTGGAGTTGTTTGTTAGTGAGAAGATCAATACGACTCTCAATGTGTGCTCACAGCCAAGAAGACCAACCGTGTCCTGGACTGCTTCAAAAGAAGTGTGGTCAGCAGGTCAAGGGAAGTGATTCTGTCCCTCTACTCTGCCCTTCTGAGACTCCACCTGGAGTACTGCATCTAGCTCTGGAGTCCTCAGCACAGGAAAGACATGGACCTGCGGGAGCGGGTCCAGAGAAAGGCCACAAAAATGATCAGAGAGATGGAACACCTCTCCTGTGAGGAAAGGCTGAGAGAGTTGGGCTTGTTCAGCCTGGAGAAGAAAAGGCTACAGGGAGACCTTACAGCAATCTCCTTAGTACCTTCCAGTACCCAAAGGGAGCCCATAAGAAAGCTGGAGAGAGTCATTTTACAGGGGCATATAGTGATAGGGCAAGGGGTAATGTTTTTAAACTAAAACAGGGTAGATTTAGATTTAACATAAGGAAGAAATTTTTACCATGAGGGTGGTGAGGCACTGGAACAGGCTGCCCAGAGAGGTGGTGATAGATACCCCATCCCTGGAGCCATTCAGGGTCAGGTTCACTGGGGCTCTGAGCATCCTGATCTAGTTGAAGATGTCCCTGGCAGCAGAGCACACCAGGCAGGAGAATCCTCTGTGTCCAGAGGAGGGCCACAGAAATCATCAGAGGGATGGAACACAGCTCCTATGAGGAAAGGCTGAGAGAGTTGGGGTTGTTCAGCCTGCAGAAGAGAAGGTTCCGGGAACACCATATAACAGCCTTCCAGTACCTGAAGGGGGCCTACAGCAAGGGTCGAGAGGGACCTTTTACAAAGGCATGTAGTGATAGGACAAAGGGTAATACCTTTAAACTCAAAGAGGGTAGGTTTAGATTAGATATAATGAAGAAATTCTTTACTGTGTGGGTGGTGAGGCACTGGAACGGGTTGCCCAGAGAAGTTGTAGATGCCCCCTCCATGACAGTGTTCAAGCCCAGGGTGGACGGGGCTTTGAGCAACCTGGTCTAGTGGAGGGGGGTTGGAACTAGATGATCTTTAAATGTCCTTTCTAACCCAAATCATTCTATGATTCTGTGATCCTGAAAGTGTTGTTCATATTCCCAACATGTCTGCAGAATCAGGACTTCTCCCTGGAAAAAAAAGTAAAAATCACCCTGAGAGATTCAAAAGGCAATAATTACAAATCAGTTTTAACTTGTAAGGGTGCACAAACACACATGGCTAGTGTCTTATTATAGATATAAAGAGAAGTTTGTGAATTTTATTATAATTTATGCTCTCTTTTCTTGAGAACCTCTGCTCTGCAGCATGTCAAAGAAGGTGGATTGTATTACATGGTGCTGCTGTTACACACAGATGTGTATTTCATCATTCAGCTGGTGAAAAAAGAATAAAAAGTACACAGGATCAATACGAATGTTGTTGAACATTTTAATATTCGTTAAAATTTTCTGTAGATATTTTTGATTCTTGATAACAGAAAGTTTATAAAAAATTAAATAAAAATGTCCTTCCACAAGCAAAAGACAGGGCTTGATTTGTAACTTGTCCCTCTTTTTTTATATTTTTTTCTCCCTAAAGAGTTGTTTACTCATTTTGATGAAATGATCCAAAATTCTGTGTAGAGCAAAAAAGATGGTCAAGTCTTCACCTGCTAAGTACAACAACCTCACAGAGCTGTTGTCCTTGACCTTAGGTCTCACACAAAGAAAAGGGCAATAGGCTTTGAAGCAAAGATTAAGAATGGGGAGCAAAATGGCATAAATGAAGACCACATACAGACACTGGATGGTGTACCAGTTGAAGGAATGTAAAAATTGCAGTTTTATCATCATAAGGGTGTAAGCCAAGTACTATGATATAGACACACTTGTGATACTTTTGGGGCCCCTGACCTTCGGTTTCCACAGACTGTTACTTTAACAGAGACTTAAAGTAGCAGACATTCATCTTCAAAAATCCCTGTAATAAGATACGCAACAAACAATGTCAGCTTGAATTAAACTCATGTGACTGAAAACACTAGGTGTCTAAATTACATCCTGTTTACTTGCTTAACTTGTTTGTATGACCTGTAAAATTTATTTTTATGTAAAATGCAGTATAAATGCCCTGGAGCCCTTCAAAAGCAGATTAAATCCATGCCTAACTCTAAATGCTTTTGTGGATTTTAGTCAGATTCTATAATATATGTGACTGTAAGTTATTTTATGTACTATATGGTTATTTTATACTGCTAAAAGAGACCCATCTTTAAGAAAATTAAAAATAAATGAAAAGGTTATTTTCTGAGTTGGTGGCAGACATTCAAAATCTGCTTGTAAATTAATGTATTTTTAAAACCAAATACAAAGGATCTCTTTAAGTATATGTTTTCTTACCTTGAGGCTTAGACTGAAGTTTTTGTGCATGATTTGTTGATACAAAGGTTAGATCTGACTTCAAAAATGGTAAAGTATCTTTACGTAAAGTCCAAATACGTCAGTGTTCATACACTACCCCTTTCTAAGACCTTGCAGAACCCAAACAAAAATGTTTATTTAAATCTGTTGCCTTACTTCAGAAAGCCAAAAAAAGAAATACAACAAAATTCAAGCTGCAACACCTCAGTTGGATCTTTTTCCATGATGGTCAGGCAAAAAAAGCCATTTCCAACATTTTTACAAGAAACCAGAACTCTTAGCTTATCTTGGTAACGTTGTACATTTTCATGAAAAACTGCAACCTCTGTAAATTTTGTTTTATATGTGCTGTCTCTTTGTGTATGTATATGTAAAACTTCACGCAGATCGTGAGAAAAGATACTGCAAGTATATCGTATAGGATGTGTGTACAAATGCTTGAATTATGACCAAATGGTCACCATGCTGTACTTAAGATTGTTTTCTGTTCATATGAAAAACCGACTAGCTGATCAGAATTGTTAGAATATAATATTAGTCTCTAAAGCAAAAGAAAAAAATCAACTAAGCAATAAAAAAATATTCCTCAAATTTTATCAGTTTAAATTTATAGTTTCTGAGTCTCCTAGTGCTGTAAGAAATGATTGAATGAAAAAAATTTTCAGGTTGTGACTTATGCCTTCAGTACAAGCTGTGAATGTAGGATCTGTGACACTGTGACACCTCTTTTCATAAAGGGCTTTTTTTCAGGAAAAGAATTATATTTATGCAATCCCCCTAAAAGACATGGAAAACTAGATAACAAAAATGTGAATTTAAAGATATTCTACCTAACAGATTAAATCCAAGACCTCAAAAACAATAAAATTAAATATCATCCTAGATTCACCTACCCAAGAAAAGTGTCTCATGAATAGTAACCTTCATATCCCATCTCAAAGCTGTGCTAGGAGGGATACCCATCCTTCAGCAGTCTGTTTTAGTCTAGAGCTGTGCACATGGTGTGACACAGCTGAACACAAGTGATGCTGTATGGGAGATCTGCTGTTTGTAATGCAATTAGATAGGAGTAAACTATATTTTTCCATTACTTTTAAAGGTAATAACATCTGGTTTTGTGTATCTTCACAAAACAGACTTATTTGGGGGGCAGTGGTAGCGGTGGTGGTTGGGTTTTTCTGAAGAACTGTAGTGATGGATTTTTTTATATTGATTTTGGATGCTGACTCTGATTTCTTCCGAATCAAAAAACCCACCAATAGTCTAGATCTAGATCTCATGTTTAGATCTCAAAGTGCTGAACACAGATCTATTCTGCTTTGGTTTGGACCTGGCTTTGTCTGTTGCATTCAGGGAGTGTAAAATGTTTCTGCTTTTAGGTACTTGCTAACTCCTTCCAGAGTTGATTTATGTAAATAACTTATATTTTCCCTTCCCTGGTTTTCCTGGCTGCCTCTGTTCTGTTCCTGTTTTAATTCAGAGTGTAAACTCTTCAGTGCAGGGCCTGTTTGCCTGCTGGGTGTTGGTGGAGTGCCTAATCAATGGAATCATGCCCAAAGCCGCCCTCCCAGCACTTCTGTAATTCAGTAATAAATGGGAACAAGACACTAATCTGGGACCTCCAAATCTTTAAATTGTTAATATTTACTTCCTAGATACAACATCATGAAAGTAGCTAGTCTTATCATCTTATCTGGGTTTGTTTTATCTATGTCCCTAAACTCTGAGCTTATGAGCATGGGTTCTCTTTGCTCCTTGCAGTTGTTGGGATTGAACATTACTCTGCAAGAAGTCACCATTTCTTTGAAAAGGCCAACTAAACTGCTGAAGTGTGTGCTGTCTGACGCTTCTCAGTCAAAATCAGCCCCTTTGATTTTAAACAGAAGAGATATTTGGTCTTTCCAGTCTCAGCTATTGACTGAAAGCTGTTCATAACTACTACCATATGCTGCTACTGCAGTGAGCTCTGAGCTTCCTGGGGATGCTCACGTCTTGGGACAGCAAAGGTGAAAAGAGACGGTGAGTCCCAAGGCATATTCAGGTGTCTTATAACACTGTATGGCTAACTTCTCTGCTGATACAAAAGGATAAATGACTGTGAAAATCAATACACTTTAGCCTGTTTAAACATTGTGAAATTTGACCTGCAGTTTTCCAAAAACTGCTGATCTACCAGAGGAGGTTGTCTTCACATTGGATTACTACTGGTAAGTCTTTGAGCCCGTGTGCCTTAAGTTTTGTAGTATGTGAAGTTTATTTTATTGAAAGGAATGCTTACGGTGTATAGTGAAAGCATTTGGCTTCTGACTTCTGGCTTTCATTCCACCTGTTCAATCATGAAGTGGTTAAGTGTTATTTATAGCTCTTAGACATTCTTTAAGGATGAACACATCTGCTGAAAAAACAAACAGTCTTGGTGCTCATGGCTAATTTATAGCAATTTAAAAGTTAGGAGAAAACTGTGATCTCATACTACAAGCTAAAAACCTGTTCATTTGTTACCACATGGCAATGGAATTTGGTTGAGAGGTTGACATAATATGAGGATGCTGAGATTCACAGCATCCAGGTACTACTGAGCAGGGAAAGGCTCAGTTATGTGTCCTGAGGAATTACATAATTTTTCTTTCTCGCACATTTTTTTTAAATACTAGACAAAAACAGAGGAACAAAGAGACCTTATATTTTTTTCAGTGTACTCCTTACATTCTGTAATTCAATTATATATATCTGCATTCCACCCGTGTTGGAATATGTCAGTTTAAAGAACACAGAAACTCAAGGTTTCTTATGAGTAAGATGGTTTTATATTTCAAATAATAGACTGTAGGGTCAGAAGATTTTTTTTTTTTTTTGTACCACAGTTCATTAATTTTAGTTTCAGTACACCTTTACGTCACTTTGAGTATACAATGAAATCCAGTCTTGGTCTGACATCATTGAAAGACAGAGAACTTGTCACCTTTATCGTGAAGTTGTCTCACTTCTGAGATACTTCCTTGCCTCATTTTCAATGTCTGGCTTCAGTACACAGCTACTGGTTTTAATTAGACCTTTCCTCGCTGGATTAAAGAGGTTTTCAGTACATTTAGTAATTTCTTCAGATACTCGTACATTGCAAGTTGTCTTCCTTATAGTATAGTGACTGAGCTTCTCACTTTCTCATTGTAAGGCTTCTTCTCCAACCCTCAATTTCCTTTTGTGGGTTTTAGACTTTTTTTAGGGGTTGTGTTTTTGGGGTTTTTTTACTTTTTCTTTTTTTTAGCTATAACTGTTATTCAACATATTTTTTACACATGGGCACAAGACAGCAGAATTTGTCTAACCATTGCCATACGTTAAGGTGAATTAATACTTATTTTCTACTTCTTCTCCTCATGCTGCCAAAGACTGTCTTCACTCACTGTGCCTCTTTCTAGCAGGAAATCACAGCTCTTCCACACATATGGGCAAGCAAGGAGTTTACCACTCCCATCCTGCTTTGTCCTTAAAACAGGTTTACTTGAATCCAGAGCTCAGTCTATGGCCAAGATTGGTAGATTCTCCCATTTGCCATTCCTTCATTTTTTAGGCAGGAGAGACCCATTCACTGCTAATGCCCCGTTGATTTCTTTTTCCACACTTCCTGGGCCATTTGCTACACTCCAGGCTCCTCTGACCAAATGGAGGATCTAATTCACATTGCCCTTTACAAGCTCGGTATCCATAAAATGAAATGGAATTATTAACCGGACAGATGTGCATTCCTGAGACTGTTACCACCCTCAGTTTTGATATGTCTGTCCTTGCACCCCCATGCATTTATGATGTTTCTGAAGAAATTCCAAAATCTGCTCACTTTGTTCTGTCTTACTTCTTCTCTTTAGCATTTGGTGGATTTATCAAACAAGTCTAACAGAGTTTGTAGAGAGGTAACTTGACTTCAGACAAACAAACAAATGACTAAACAAACATGATGAGTAGTAATCCAAATAAAGATATACATAGATACAATTTATTTTCAAAGAAGAAATTATGAAGGAAAAGCTCCTGATTTAGGCACAGATCCAAAAAATCACTTAAGCACACATATAACATTTTTTAAAAAAAGTAATTTTTTTGGCTTCAGTAGATTGCATATACTTTAAGCTAAGCACAAGCTTCCATGTTTTCTCTGAAATCTTATATTGATTAACTCTGCATTCTAACCTAAACTGCAGTACAGTTGCTCAATAATAGCTGTTGAATAATAAATATTATTATTCAATAGTTATTCAATAGTTATTATTCAATAACTATTACAAAATTTAGACAATTATTTTCAGCTTATGGTGATTGTACAACTATAATATACAGTAGTTGAAAATGCTTGCACTCAGGAAGCTCATGTGGCATTGACAGGCTTATGTGGTCAATGAGAGAGCTCACTGAATTAAAAACAAAGAAAGTCACAAGGTTCCTGTTCTTCTCTATGGTTATGAGGCTCTCATGTTGTGCAAAAAAAACTCCTGCCAACTGGAGAAGTTCCGCTGGTCACACTGGCAGAGCCTGAGGAGAGGTGTTCTGACCAGGGCTGAAAATTTTTGGTGTATTGATTTCATGTCCAGTGAGACATTCATAATGATGGCCTAGCTACAGTAGATGCCTGGTCACTATCGCTGACAAATAAACTCCTGAGCAGATCACATCTCCAAATGAAGAGAGAACAGAAGTGTCTTTGTCAAGACGGTGCTCCAGAAACACCCAAAAGGCATGTTTAGCCCTACACAATTTAGCCAGGTATTTCCTCTGCTCTCTTAGCAGATAACAGGGAGTGATGAAACACTCGCACAAAGGAAGCTGTGAGTTTCTTTAGATGTCTGTTTGATTTTTACATCCACATACATAACTGACATCTGTACCCAAAGGAACACAGCATCACTTCCTAGTCACCAAGGCGCAGGTACCTGCCCTGGATAAAGTCTGACTCGATATGGAGACAACAGGTAGACAAAATGACCCCTCCTTGCTAGTGTTCAAGGCCAGGTTGGACGGGGCTTCGAGAAACCTGGCCTAGTGGAAGGTGTCCCTGCCCAAGGCAGGGGGGCTGGAACTAGATGATCTATAAGGTCCCTTCCAGCCCAAACCATTCTATGATTCTATGATTTTGTGAAAACAAGAGTGTCCTCAGTCAGAGATGGGCTAAGTGAACAGTGACTTTGGTAGGGCAGTCACGCACGATGGCATGAATTACCTGGTAAAAGCAGCTTGTAGCACATTGTTCTGTAAAAGCACTGGTCAGGCTTGGCTAGGCATGAGTTCCCTCAGCTAGAATAAACTCAGCAGAATAACAAACAGTTATTCAGAAAATAGCTAATGACAGTTCATTTGAGAACGATATGTTAAATTCTATGAAAGGTGCTGAGGAACTGACTCAGAAAAAATCATGTGAGGAGAATTTCCATTAGAAATTATGCATAGCTTAGTGATAGTTTTCTTGACTGATAACTGTAAATAAGAACATAGTGTAAGAATGCACATGCCGGAACAACTCAATGATCCATGTAAACTGGTATATTGCCTCTGGCGGTGTTGCATATCTAAATATTTATGGAAAGATGATATAGAGACATAATTTTAAGAACTACCCATGTAAGACTGAATTCTGCCATTGTAGATTATAGTGAATAGCAGCATACCTCTGTGAGTAGTCTGACTGGTTTTAAATACGTAGTGCTGTGCAATGCAAGAATGATAGTTTTGCAGGGGAGGGAAAGGAAATACCTTTATGACCTCATATTATCCATTTATACTCTGAGTCATTAAAATGATTGCTTCTTATAAAAATTATCTTTGCTAGGAGAGGAATATGTGGGCAAACACTCCTTCTGACAATCAGTGTGCTTTGGATCAGACTCAAAACATACATATTATTCAACCTCACCTTTCCTTGACTCCTACTGAATTATTTGCCCCCAAACGAAAACATTTGACTCTCCATAAAACTGCAGTCAATGATAAAATTCCTGTCAAGTACTGCAGGTCCAGCTTGCCTCTCAGGTTAATTGTAGATTACACCATAAGGTGTTATGCACAAATAAGATCCTGTACTAGTAGTTTTCAACCTGTGGCCCACCAGTGAATAAGGAACAAGAGTCTATTGTTGGTAGACTAAATTTATTACACTGTGTCAATTCCATCAATGGAAAAAATCGGAGGATCTAAAAAATCAAAAAAAGATTCAGCAACACTCCACCATGCCCAAACATGTAGCATCTAAAGTTGCCTTTCTGCTTGTCAGTTTTAACTATAGAGTAACTTTATTTTTGACCATGCAAGTCATTTTCTGTAAGTGTTAAGGGACTCACTAAGAGAAAATAAAGAGGAATGGAGGAGAAATATGAAGAACAGATGAATTTCATAAAGCTGCGGTTCACTTCATGCCCACATGTCTAGGTTTTCTTTCTATGGAAATGAAGTTACAGTGGGGGGATAATGCATAAGAGGGTCTTTCTCTGATGTGGCAGTAGGGATGTGGCAGGACTGTATCGCCTGATCAGAGAAGTAGGAATTGCTCCCGGATCCTAAAACTTAGATTTAGAAGAAAATTTATCTTGCTATAACAGTTAAGACAGTAAACTCCATCAGTTCATCCAGTTTAATCCACTTTTGTTCAAATACTTTGGTGGTTAATCTGATTCAGACAGTGTGTCATTCTATTTCTCAATAATTTTATTTCAGTTAACCACATTTTGGTAGTTAGTATTTGTTTTTGCAACCATAGTGATGAAATATGGTTATTGGCTACAGATACGAGAATTTTAAGCAGGTGTCTAGCTTTGTCAAATTTCAGTAATTCAGAACGTCTCCTGTCCATGCTAATAATAACTGAAATTTAAACAATATAACCCTTTGTTTCTCTGATATCCAATAATAAATATCTCTATTTGGAATTAGCCAAGAAGATATGGAATATTTATCTATGTTCAATACCTCATCCAGTATTTTTTTATTAATTTTGTCTGATTTTTTCGAAGATTGTTGTCAGTTAGTAAGGAACTGTAGCTTTCCTCTGCTGGTGATACCTCCATTGGATTTGATGTGTTTTGGTATAAGATGGTATCAGTACAATCTGTTATGATACTGTTACAAGAGAGACATTGCATACTGAGTGACACTGAAAATTGATACTTAGGATACATTTTTTGGCTAATTTTGAAGCTGGTATTGTCCTTCAGTGCTGTTGAAAACATGCTTATAAACAAAGTATTCTCAGGTTCAGTGAAGGTTACCTTCATTACAAAAACCAGTTATCTCCTGTCTTGTGTTACAGCAGAGATCAGAAAAGAACACCTATTTAGCTTTTATTTTTGGTTTTGAAAATGTGTTTTTGTCATTTTTTGACTATATCTCTTTTACTCCCTTTTATTTTTTTCCAAATAAACATAGACTTGTGAAAATCAGTTAATTTTTACATTTGTCTTAGCCACTTTAGCATTGCAAAATGTTGTATAAAATACACCCTTAAAAACTCTGATAAAGAACTGTAAAACCTTTAAACTGTGTTGCAGGGGAGAGAACATTTATCCCCACTCCTGCAAACATATATAATCCAACCACCCACAAAGTGTTTAGACACACAGTATTTAGAAACCCACAATAATGATCTTTCTGGATCCTTTCTTATTCCTGTAATGTACACTGGAGGTGTTTGGATCAAAAGGAATTAATTTAAGGGGGAAAAAAAAAAAAGATCTGTACTGCATTGCATAATTTCTTCTTTTATTTTTTTCCACTCACAGATTAATGCCTTGCTTGTCGTTCTGATTCTGACGGAGCTGACCATTTTACTTAGGTACCTGTTCGTGTTTTAGATTATTTTCCTCCTGAAGCACTAAATGTGTTTTACTAATATTTAAGAATTTTAAACTTTTCACGTGTTTACAATGTTCATGGCTCACTATACCATCTGTCTACCCAAAGTGTTGTGTTTATTGGTTTTTCTTAGACTCGTCCTTATGCCAACCTGTGTGGATTTGCTCATAAATACTGTCATGATGGTGATCACGGCTTTAAAATCTGTGTTAGCGTATCAAATGATGTTTGTGCCAGGACTGGAGTCTGGAACACCTTGATTCTAAACTCTTTCCATTTTGAAAACTGGCTATTTATTTGTACTTTGTTTTTCGTATGACTTAATCAGCTTTTAATCTATAACCGCATTCCACCCCATGGCTACAAATGTTTTGAACTGCCTCACATGGAAATGTCCATATAATCAAAATTCTAGATATTTAATATCTCTCTTGCCTTCAGCAGCCTTTCTCAATAGCATTCCCGCTGACAGAAATTTGGCCTAAAACCAGAAACATATACTGAATTCTCAGAAGGAAGTCTGCATTTAAAAGAGAGAAGCTGTGTGACAGAGATCACCTTTCTGATACTTTTATATTATAATGTTTTTTTACTTCCCTTTGACTCTCCTACTTCATTGTAAAAAGTTCAGGATACAGACCATAACATCTCTTGTAATTCTGAGCAAAACTCTGCAAAACTACTATGAAATAATATTTATTATGAAACTAACTCATAGCTGGTAGAAAACAGTGAGTGAATGCACAAGGGTCTGGCTATGCAAAAGGCTATAGATATCTCTTTCACATGCAAACTAGCAGTTAGTATTAGACACACTCACATCGATGCACTGAATATTGGATTAATACGGGAATATTTTCTATCATCTGAGTCGTATTTGCAAAAATTTCCTGTCTAAAGAAATTTTGTTTGTAGTTGTTACATTTATTAACAAATCAAGACAGGAGAAGCTGGAATCTAGCTGTTCAGAGGTAAAAAGGTCTCCATATGACACCATACTAAAAGCACATTTGAAAAAGAGGCACCTTGTGCTTAAATTTGAGCATCTCAATATGAACACTCACTGAATAGTCTTCGGCAGATATGTGTGTGTGTATATATATGTATATATATGTGAAGGTCATCTAGTTTCCTTTAGCTTGGCTCCATTGTGCAGAAGAGAAATCAGCAAATAAAAAGTTATTTGAAATAGAGATGTCTTCCTAACTAATTATTTGATATGACTGACTGCCTACTTATACAAAGGACACTGGAAATCAAAATGGAAATGTGTTGTAAAATTGCCAGGTATGGCAGTGACAAAAGTAAGATCATTTAACCAATGTGTAAGTAGAATGAATTCCTAAAATGTTTCAAAATTGCTAATGTATTGGCAAAGTTTCTGAACTTCTAACAGCTGTGTTATCATCAGTGTACATATAACTCTTTTATCACAGCATCAAATTAGAATTTCAGAAAGCCCTGACTACCTTTTAACCAGGTGGGGAGAAGTGAGAGGTAGTCTCTAGTTTATGTCTAAATATTTTTACAGTGGGTATCCACAGCTGGCACTCTTGCTTCTGGTCCCTCATCTTAGTCACTTCAGCTCTGTTTTCAGCTGCTTTATTTATCTTTTCCTCAGGAGATACTGAAATGGAGCTACACTTGGAACAGTGGCTGATTATAATTTCAGCTTGCTTTCAGTTTTTGGCAGCTAAATCTGAAGACTTCTGGAAACCTCAAAAAAATATATACAAGGGAGGCTACTAAAAACATTAGTCAGTTGGGAAACATCCCCTTTTCCCAACCACATAGAATAGAATAATGAATAACATGGACACAACTGTCAATGATATAAATTGTTGTCACTGCATCGAAGCTGATGATGAGTCAATAACTGAAATTTATGATCTGAACTGTTGTTCCTCTTAGTTTCCCATAAGTAGATATATTAAAAGTCTTGTTAGAGGACATTGAATTTAAAATAAGAATGACACGTGCCCATGAAATTGACTGTAGTATATTGAAGGAACTACATCTTTTACTAAAATTTCATTGGAAAGAAAAGGTAAAATGACTGTGACTGAGTCTTCCAGTAAAATGGCTGGAAGAATGCAACTTTCTTTCTCCCCAGAGGTATTTTGAAATACTTACAGTGTAACAGTCCACTTGGTAGATCCCTAAAGGATAATTTCCTTTTTCTGTTTCTCTGTAGTTCCTTCCACTCGAAGTACTGCATGACTCTTTTATTTATTTTCCTTTTATACCATAAAACTTGACTGTCACTAGTTATATTTTGTTAGGATACAAAATAGCCCATTCAGCAATTGTTTTGCATTCACACCTTCCATTTCAAAAGAGGAAAAAAAGCTACAGAAGAAAGTGCAGCTGAGGACGGGCAACATAATCTACCTTACTTGTATTGTATTTGACTCTATGGAAACTAACTGGCACTACTAATGAAGTAAGCTGCACTTCATCCTAAGTAAAGAGGGCAGAATTTGAGTACTTTTAAGAGCAAGAGAAATGAAACTGGATAGATTTTACTTATGAACACAGCATTTTAAAGGTAGAGGCTAAAGTAGATTTTCCTCTAGTTTTGAAAAATATTTAGCCTGGAAAATACAATAGACACACAATTTCCTGTCTCAGGGAGTTCCACCCTTAAGGCATGCTGAAAACTCTCTCCAGAGCTTGTCTCCCTGAATCATAAAGAAGATTGTCATTACATATGAGGAGGTGTCAGCTTAGACATCAAAACCGAAGAGATCAGTGTGGTCCTTATGACCATTATATCTAAAATGCATATCATCTAAAGGAAAATCTTCTAAACCTTTTTCATCTTCTACTGAGCAGTTACTAAGAAGTTGTTTATTTATTGCATTAATTTAAAGGACTAATAGTGAGATTTTTATAGACAGGTTCCTACAGATTTTTGACTGTTTCCAGAAACCGCTGACCTTTACAAGTGAAAATACAAAGTATACAAATGATGCAAGTTGATGGGGAAGATACACAACACTCTGACTCTTGCCAGTCGCTGGAGGCTGAATTTGAGCTAAGATGGCAGACCCAAATTCTCCTGGCATTCAGAGTAGAGGCCCAGAGGTGTATACGTCTCATGTAACAATCCTGTTTCTGCTACGGAACACAGACCAGTCATTTGATCTTTTAAACTTAGTTTGTATTGACACAAAATAGGGCAAATGTGTGTGTGTGTGGATAAAGATACAGATATAGATATATGGATGAAGTTGGAAGGTTTTGGTTCTTGGAATTTTTTGCTTTTCAGAGGGAGGGGAGTGCAAAATTCTTAAAATCTTTTGTGATCAGGCTTACATTTATCAGTGAAATAAATACCGATTTCTATGCTGTTCCAACCTCCGCAAAGCAACTTCCCATTAATGTGGTAGTAGTGTCTACACTGGGTGGAACTGGCTCTGTTAATGGGAAGCTCCATTATCTTTTCCTTCAAAGAAAAGCTGCTGTTATTTTTTTGGCCACAATAAGACCTCACCGATACCTGTTGTTATTTTTTTTTTCTTTTTCACAGAAATGTCATGAACTGAAGTTGGAAGAATTATTTGACTAGAAAGCTAACATCCCTGCATTACTAGATATATACTAGTGCATATTACTAGTAGCACCAGTCTGGGGCAACAATGCTGATCCAAGGGTTCCGAACACATTTTAAAATGTTAGATTCAAATTGTACTATTAACAGTGGTAGTGCAAATTGGATGAATTCATGAAGACTTCTCACAGTACAAATGAGAGCTGTATATGGTCCTTATGATCCTTATCTTTTCACTTAGAGAGAATGTTAGAGCAGCAATCTAAGTATCTCTTTTTATTCAGGTAAACAATACAGCTATTTCTTGTAGAGCTTTTTTGAGTAAGAAATTCTGGAACTCACAATTTTTTATATTGTTGGACAGTACACCACCTCCAATCAGGGTAATATTTAGGGTAGCTGCACATCTGAAAAGATGATATGGCCCTGAGGTGGATGTCTCATCCACTTCCCCAACTACATCAGTACCAGCAAGGGGCAGTCAGTCCTTCTGTACGGCAGACACCTGGCAGAGGCTGAGTGGTGGTGCTGGGGATGAGCCCTTATAAAAACATCTCTGATGGGGCCATGCCGTGCATGTGGTGTGGGCATGCAAATGGGTGGAACTGCCCATGATGTTGAGATGTGAGACATAACGGTGTGGACCTTATGTCATGTCACACTCTTGCTGATGTCCACTGCCAGCCCGCTGCCTGGGCTAGTGCACTCTTCCGGGGCAAGTGTCCACAGCAGATAATCTGAGATCAAAAGCACACTTGTTCCTATTCTGAAATCATTAGTTCCTGCCATCAGCACAGATGTCATCTGTCACATAAGAGTCACTTAATCTACCTAGTTCTACCTGTTCGTATTTCTTTATACCACCACCACTGTGTGGGGGACACAGAATCCATTAAGTAATAGTGTTTATATTCTCTGGTCTGCATGTGTATAGGTAGAATGTATACGTCTGCAAGGTTTTCAATCATAAATATGTATCAGGAACATTACAGTTAGCATTGATTCATTTTTTCTGAGATTCTGAAAAAAAACACACAAAAAACCTTCTCTGTCATTATCTAATTCTCCCTCTTTCACCTTTGTACTAAGAATACTATGAAATTCCATTCATTATGGCAAATTTCTATGTTTTGAGCACCTGCCATCCATCTTACTCTGAACTGCAGCTATGTCTTGACATTGTTTAATAGGATAGCAATCTATTTTTTTGATCCCTGGCAGGAACAGCTGTTTTTTGTAATATGGAGAAGAGCAGAAATTCAAGTGACTATTCTGTCAATGACTTGTAGCTTTGTTTTAGAGTCGCTTCATTCACCTCGTCAGTTCATTTGCTCCTAATTAATCCATCTGTTAAAATCATCAGCATAGGATTTCCCTTATTAACATATCTCATATGTGCGATTTAAGACCAGTATTAGTGCTATCACAGTCGCAGAAGTAAAGCATTATATGTGTCTTCTATGGACATCTAGTTTGCCTCATCTATTTTACCAGCAGCTTTTATCTTACTCTCAGCTGGACTGCAAGTGTGATAGAATGACGTTATAGCTGACTCCACACACACTGCTAGTGGTCTGTCCTTCTAGTCCTTTTTCATTTGACTAATCTAGTATCTTCCAGTTGAGCAAAACTCAAAGAACTCCAGCTTGCTTTGTTTAAGCAAATTTGTAACTTTGAATTGATAAAAAGTGCAATTTGAAAATATATTCTTATAAGAATTTTGGATTTAATTATGTTCTGTGATAGACAAATGCAACCACAGTAGTACAGTCAGACTCTCAGGAGTGGATAATGCTGTAGGTAAGTTTGCTGAAGAAAGATGAATTTGTCGTCTTTATGCATAAGCATTATGTACTGATGTGATTACCAATAAGTACAGATATGGTACTTTATTTTTCTAATTCTTGTTCACTGAAGGAAAGAATGAAAATATTTTGTCTTCTACTTCCACACTGAGCCCCTTACTAGTGCTAAGATTGAGATCCTTACAGCTACAATTACAGATATAGAAGCTTCTATTTATATCATCTATAGTATATCTGTGTATATAAATTGATTTTGAGTTGCACCTATACATGTTTATTCTAAAAAACAAAGAAAACTTGTAGGGGTAGATCCTAAATTATTGTGAATGATCTGTTAAGGAGATTTTTGACTGCATACCAAGAGGTTAAAAAAGAGTTATCACTGATATACTGCATCTGTATGTGTGAGTCAGAGCAAAGCTCTTTTAAAACAGGTTGAGTTTTCTCAGTCCCCTTCAGTGTATTATTATCAGAAAGAGGAATGACTGTGCCCATTTATGGAAAAGAAGGCAGCATCCATGCAATATGTAACCAGTCAAGAAGATAAGTTCTCAAGGATCATTATAAGTAAACAGCAATATATGTTTTCACATTATTTTTTTTCTCATATTTTATATAATTATGTCAGCATTAACAATAAAACTCATATTGCAATAAAACAACAGAATTAGTTATAACCAATAAAGTCTCCAAAATAAAGTGAAACCAGGGAGGAAGAGAGGCTAGAATGAGAAGCTAAATTTAAGAGTTGATGTATTCTTATGCCTCAAAAAGTCTGCAGTATGTGGGAAGCCCTGCATTTTAAATGCCAGTTTTGTTTTATCCATTGTGAATGAAGTCTTACTTATATTAGAGTGGAAAAATTGTATATGCAAATTTTGAAAACTGTAAGTAAAATAGCAGATTCAATCCCAGATTAGAATTCATAAAGTCCCCCTCTTGTGTTTGGTCTGTTTCCCACTGACATCACTTGGCCTGTGTGGAGGTAAATGAGGTGGTGCAAGGTTGGAGCTTAACTGGGAAACTAGACCTAACTCAGCCATACTTTAAAAACATTTATATTTAAGAATATGAAGTCAGACTTTTTCAATTTTGAACAATTATTTACAGCAGAATAATCTTTGAGTTTTCTCTGGCAAAGGGTACTATTTTCTTTTTCAACAACATATTAAAATCATTACATGTGAGAAAGATAGTTTGTTTCATGGATTCTGATAGGATTGTAGTTTCCTCTCTGCTGCAGTAGGAAATACTAGGTGAATGGTAACTATTGAACTGAGAGAGTTCGGTAATGTGAATAAAAGCATACCTTTTACCAAAGTTCAGAAATTTGTGCAGAAAATATGCCAATGTTCTTTACACCCACATATAAATACCTTTTGGGAGGTGATTACTTTACTGAAAAATGTGTTAGAAGCATCTGCAATACGTTGCCACAGCACCTTGACATCTTAAAATAGTTTTCTAATTACACAGAGAAAAAGTAGCAGGAGAAAATTCAGTCATACCTTTCCTGAACTTTCCAGACTTATCAGGCAGCCAAACCACTTGTGTGTGCAGTGATCATTTGAGAGGCTTACCTGTGCTCATCATTCTAACTTAAAAGAGAAGAGGAACCTATTTAGTGCTTTTGAATCCTATTGATTACAATAGCTGACGTGCATACATAATACCACGGTAATGACCTGCTACTGGGTTTTAGTGGATTAAATGTTGGAAACATAAGGTCTGTTAAATCAGAGTCTGTGTAACTCAGTGTCTGCAGAAACATCATCCTCTGCAGAGCAAAAATATAATTTTTTTCTTGTGAAAATGTACAGTGTAAAAAGCCATATACAGGTTGCTCATAAACACCAGACACTTTTGAATTCCACAGCAATATACTTGTTCAGACCTGGAAATGGCAAACATGGATTAGCAGCCCAAGAAGTGTGTATTACATCAATTCATATAAAATGTGGAGAAAAAAGGTTATATATTATATTTGCTGTCATACAGCTCTCCTGTCAAATTCATCAGCACTAAGTTTGGCCTGAAATGATAATCAAAATCCTACAATTACCCCTCCTCCTCTTCCCACCCTAAAATCTTAAGTAATGAGAAAAAAAATTGCAGTCTATCAAAATGTTCAAGGAACAGGGTGGGGAAAAACTATAACATGCGGGCATCTGTTCCAAGTAGATGTTTTGACCAAACATGGGTTCCCTTAGGACAGAAAGATAGGTCACAAAGTCTTCCACAGGCACGTAGTTTGCTCTGCAAGGCAAGATTTACGATTTTGTTGCCTGCCCCTCTAACAAGATAATTCCTAACAAGATCACAGCTCAAATATCTCTTATACTCTGCAAGAGGTACACACATACATGCTGCTTCAATTGGACCAAACCATGGCCACTGGTGGTCATGGTAGTGTCTTTCATTTTGTATAAACATATGTGCAAATTTAATAGCATTAAGCTCATAAGGTAAAACTCCTTACAGCAACAGAGCGCCTCCTGATTCAGCTTCAGGCAGGCTACTGCTGAGAGAAAGGAGGTGTCCTGAGCACCTCTGCTCTCTGGTAACCACATAGTTCACTCTTCCTGAAGCTATTATTCCAGATAACTCTTACTGTGCCTATTGAAGTAATTTCTGGATCCTACACTCCTTTGGTGAAGATCGATTCACCCCAACTGTAGAGGATGCAATCAATAATGCAAAATAGATAATTTAGATCATGGATGAGGATATCTTTCTGCTAAAATGTCCACTGTGAACTACAATGGTCAAAATGCAGAAACTTGGTCTCTTCTGCTGATTCTTACACAGAGGCTGCTGCCACTGGTCAGACAGATGGTAGAATGTAGATGGTGGGAGCCTGGACTCGTGCTTGATTTGAACAGGCAGGATGAGAGCTGGTGTCCAGGTGAGAGCACAAACGGACATCATCTTTGAGAGGTCCTGGAGGACAGGAGAGGTGCCCGAGGACTGGAGAAAGGCCAATGTCACTCCAATCTTCAAAAAGGGCAAGAAGGAGGACCCAGGGAACTACAGGCCGGTCAGCCTCAC
>Ga0065711_1000432_pt1 | contig 67352 bp, 46 predicted proteins | sample Hoacrofraction12_FD_59098 | JGI IMG/M metagenome (GOLD analysis project Ga0065711, IMG submission 59098) | Hoatzin crop microbial communities from Cojedes, Venezuela - Epithelial fraction 12 v2 (version 2) | ecosystem: Host-associated > Birds > Digestive system > Esophagus > Crop | place...
TGAGCAACCTGATCTAGTTAGCGGTGTCCCTGCTCGCTGCGGGGGGGTTGGACTAGATGACCTGTAGGGGTCCCTTCCAACCCAAAACTTTCTATGATTCTATGATTCTATGTCCCATATACTTGACAGCAGAAGGATTAAATGATACGGAGATGTGGCTTTTCCACAAACCAAAGCAAAATCAGGAGTGAAATCTGTGCCTCCTGCATCCAGGGTCAGTGCTTTGGCAGCTGGGGTGGGGAAACATCTCATCTTCTCCAGTTAGGGAATACGGTCCTTCACCTCTTCCTTGTTTTTCTTCCTGGTGCTCCAACTAGAAATATTTCGGTTTTGTATTCAGTAAGATGATTTTTTACTTGGTGTGAAGTGAACATGTCCTTGCCTTGGATGCAGTACCAGAGCAGCATGGAAACCTTGCCTGGGATAGAGCATATCCAACAGAGTGCAAGGAGGCTCAGTCTCCTGAGGACGTTCAGCATGTCATTTCACCTTGCTCGTGTTGGTGGTCTAGCAAGATAAGAGAGGTGTATTGCCACCAGACCCTCCAGGAAAAGAAAGGCTTGTTTTGGGCTTGTTCTGTACCGATTTCTGTTTTGCCCGCTGAGAGAACAAGATGACAATAAGTAGCTGGTATTCCACAAATGTGTCCCCAAGGAGGTGCAGCTGCCAGTGACTTTCACACATGCAGACAGAGACAGTCTCGCACAGTGTTTGAATGTACAAAGAGCCAGAGCTTCAGCTGACTGCAGCGGTACAAAGCACCATATGAAGGGCTCTTACTTCCAACCATTTGTTCTAGAAAAGGAGCCCAGCCCCTAATTAAATATCATGCTTTAGAAGCCACATAATTCAGATTTTTTTGTGCAATAAGTAATTTAACAGTGTTTGTTGTGCTGTGCTGATTCCTCCCTTTCTTAGCAATATTGGTATTATCTGCTCACCACCAGTCTGTGTCCACAACACAGGCTGTGTTGACCTCTTGTATGGAGCTGTAACAACTTCACTCTTAGTAGTGGTATCACAGTTCTCCGTTGAGGTCTCATGACAGTGGCAGAGGAGGGTCAGTATCCTTCAAGTAGACGAGAGTTGTATGGGCTTTGTGCCACTAAAGTCAAGGCATGCCCAAGTCCTATTACTGGGTTAGAAGCAGACTCTTCCATTGGAGGCAGATGTCCTGGCTCTACATCCCTGAAGACTTAGCCCTTCTGTGCTGCCTCAGGGAGTTTGGTCAGAATCCCTCACACCAGCTTGGTTATGTCTTTTCCTATTTACTAAAACAAGTGTGAACTCTTGACTGAGTAAAATTCAACTCAAGCGAAGAAATTCTGCTTCTGTTGAAAACAGAAGGAATTTTGACCTTCATTTAAATGTATCTTCAGACTAAAATTCAGCTCTAACTTAGAGATGAACTGAGATGTGGAGCCAGTTGGTTCAAGGACACTGCATCGGTTTACTCACACTGCACTGGAGTACAAATCAACCCGTCTATGGGGAAAGCAGAATTCTGATTGCCAGTGAAACTCAGCTTGCTGCCATGTCGCATCAACAGGACAGAGCCTTTTTGGCTGATCAATTATGGCAAAAGTTATCTGGTTTGTTTAAGTTGTAACACATGCCGCATGCCTTTAAAAAGTGAGTGGGTCAGATGAAAATCTGCAGAGGGAGAGGTAGTGGTTCTTTCAGGACTAGATTGACCTTCTCTAGAAGGCTTCATGACTGAAGAATATGGTAGGTGGAGGAAAGAACAGACACGGAGCTTAGCAAGGACCTAGAAGGCTACAGGTCAGGGCTGGGAGACTGCTGAAGAGAACAAAGAAAATGTGCAGAATTTGTTGAAACCCAGAAAACACTGAGCTAACTGAACTCAAAAGGAGAAGAAAGGACACAGTGTCTTGTTCACAGAACTCATTCTTGCTGTGCTTTCCCTAATTGCTTTGAGTTGTCCTAATTAAAAAGATAATTATTCTAGTCTGTGCACAACTCAGCTTTTTGAGTTTAAAGGGCACTGTGGTCTTCTTGGGGATATTACTAAATTATATAGACACATCCTTCTGAAAGTTGTGCTTGATATGCGGTCCCATCACAGAAGTGAACAAAACCCCACAGGAATGCTTTCCAAACCAAATCGGAGTGCTATGGCCACAAGGAGCTATCAACCTCGTTAATGCTGGCTCCAGGCAAGNCATTTTTTCTCTAAGCCTCTCTTACAAGAAGAATTTTGAAGAATGCCAGATGCACAGTGACAGGTAGTTATCACCCCTGCCATGAACTTCAGGAGAGAGTGGCTGGTTGCTTCTTGTAACTGTAATCTGGAACATGAAATTGTTCCCCCAAAGGCTTGCATCCACCTTTCCCTGTGAACTCAGGGACTCACTGCATCCATGTCCATACCAATAACATCTGGTTATGTTATAACAGCTGTTATACCTTAACAGATGTTACACCATAACAGATGATGGTAGCATTAGCTTGAAGAGGTTATCATACCTTCTGCCTTTCTAGAGTCTTCCCCTTCCTGCAAATGACAGCCAGCTATCATATGAGCAATAGTGGTGGGCAAGGCTGGCAAGTAGAGTGCAGGGTGATGTGGACTTTCTAATCAACAATACAGGATTACTGAAGGCCCACTTCAAGTGTATGCAGATAAAGATCAATGGACCTCTTCCACCAAGGGTAATGGTGGAAGATCAAGTTAAAAAATACTTAGGGAAACAGGACGTGCTAAAGTCCATTGGCCCTGAGCTGGCTGAAGTCACTGCAAGGCCACTCTCAAAAATCTTTGATCAATCATACCGATTGGGAGAAATGCCTGAGGACTGGAGGACTGAAAATGTCACTCCTACCTATGGAAAGGGCAGGAAGAAGGGAACTACAGGTTGGTCAGCCTCACCTTGATCACCAGGAAGGTGATGGAGAAGCTAATCCTGGAAACTATTTCCAGGTACATGATGTCAGAAGGAGTAGTCAGCATAGATTCACGAAGAGGAAGACATACTTGACCAATTTCATAAACCTCTACAACGAAATGATTGGCTAAATAGAGGAGGGGAGAGCAGTGGACATTGTCTACCTAGACTTCAGTAAGGATTTCAACACTGTCTCCCATCAGATCCTTGTAGAGAAGCTGACGAAGTATGGGCTGGATGAGCAGAGAGTGAAGCGCACTGAATAGTGGCTGAACCACTGGGTCTGGTTGTGATGCCATCCAGAGGGTCCTTGATAGGCTGGAGAAATGGGCTGACAGGACCCTCACGAAGTTGAACAGGCGGAAGTGTGAAGTCCTGCACTTGGTGAGAAATAGCTCCATGAACCAGTACATGCAGAGGATTAACCAAATGGAAAATAGCTTTGCAGGAAAGGATCTGGGGATCCTAGTGGGCACCAAGTTGACTATAAGCCAGCAATAGAAAAAATCACCTACATTATCCTGTGTGGCGTTAGACAGATCATGACCAGCAGGTTGAGGGAGGTGATCTTTCCCCTCTACTCATCACTGGTGAGACACATCTGGAGTGCTGGGTGCAGTTTTAGGCTCCTCAGCAGAACAGAGTCTTGGGTATATGTCCAAGAGTGTCCAGCAAAGGGCCACAAAGATGACTAAGGGATCTGAGCATCTCTCAATGAAGAAAGGCTGAGAGAACTGGGGCTGTTTTGACTTGAGAGATATTCCTTATGGAGGATCTTATCAACGTGTATAAATACCTGACAGGGGAGTAAAGAAGATGGAGCCAGACTCTTCACAGAAGTGCCCAGTAGCAGGACAAAAGGCAACAGTCACAAAATGAAATACAATAAATTCCATTCAAATACAACAAGAAACATTTTTGCTGTGATGGTGATTGAACCAGAAAAAGTTGCCCAGAGGTGTTGCGGAGCCTCCTTCTTTTGAGATTTTTCAAACCCAGCTGGACAGTGTCCTGGACAATCTACTGTAGCTGACGTATGTCTTGGATGTTGGAGTAGACAATCTCCAGAGGTCCCTTCTGAGCTCAGCTATTCTGTGACTCTGTGGCACTGTGTTCATTCCCTCCATGTACCAACAACAAGGACCTCAGCTGCAATCTATTTTGCTAATTACTCCAAACACTCCCCTCCCCCTAAAAAAAAGAGGTGACTGTAACCTTCTTTGTAATTTAATTTACATTCTTAACGGAAGTAATCACGATACTAAAACAGGAAGTCTTGACCTCTCTTTCCACTGGTAAGAGTATTATGGAGCTAGAAACCAATCTTTTCTGTCTGATGTCCCACCCTCCCCCTTCCCTTCTGCTTGTGGGAAGAAGATGAATCTTTCCATCTGTGAATTACCCAATATAAATTATTCATGGAGCACTTTTATCAACCCTATTAGCTGCACACGAATCTAGGTAAATGTCAAGTCATCTTCGTTAATCCTTCATTCAGGCTTTTGGAATTGATACCGTGCTGATTGGTAATGCATTTGACCTCCCAGAGTATTCACTTTGCCAGAGAATCACATTTTCATGAGAAAGTGTAAGTGCTTCTCTGTGGCAGAGCCTGGACTCTATCCTTTCTGAATAATTGGGTAGTAGGAGGTGGCCTTGAAGTGCCCTTATTTTCTTCTGGATCATATATTTCAAATGGAGCAAAAAAAAAGACCTATTAACTCATCTCCTGTCCACTTGTGTAATGCCATCCCTAGCGATGCCCTGCTCTTCAACAAGCTTTAAGAGTTGCATTGCTTTACACTTCTCCCCTGCCCTAGGAGACAACTCACTATCTTACATCTGGAGGATTTTTCCCAGTAAGAACACATCCAGTTGAATTAATCTTTCGCTCTACCCTTCAGAAGACTTCCCTTGTTTAACAGGCCTACTGTAGTTAGTGGATTTAAAATGTGTCACTTGCTGGCACAACAGCTTTCGTTCCACAAAGACCTGAATTCCTTGGAAAGACACTTCAGTCTAAACCTGCAGCAACTGGCAAGTGCCTTTACAAGTGCCTGTCCAAACGACTTCAACAGACTTTAAGGCACAGAAAAGATAGCTCAGATCTCTAAACTGGGACTTCAGTGGGAATTTTTTCATATGTATGCTAGCCTTCATAGCCCATAACTCTCTGATTCCATAGATTTTAAACTTTGCAGTGTGTTTAGTCACACACACTTTCTCTCCAGACCAGTGGATCTTGAATTGCTTCCTGGATGGTGACACGGTTTCCAGAGGTGGGGTAGAACAACCTAGTGATAATGACACCTTCTGCATATGTGAGACATATGGACACAGGGTGGCACCAGATCTGGGCCACGGGATACAGTCCATGTGAGTGCTCTTTCTTGCACAAAGGTGGGCTTGTTATTTCAAAACCATGCTTTCAAACAAACAGTGTGGATGCATGATTGTATTTGGTGGGAAACTCAATCCCATTGGTCTGTGTTAGGTGCAGTCTGAGAAGACCTAAGGGGATGATTCCCCATACGAGACTTAGAGATGGTTTCTGCACCTGCCAAGCTTGTGCACAGAATGTGTGTCAAGCCTCTCAGCCCAGCCAGGACAGATCTATCTGGGGGCAAATGCAAAACCTTAATTTTTGAATGCCTAAGGAATTTTTAAGTTAAAACCAATGCAAAGTCTTCAGAATTGAGGAATATGAAGAACACAGATTTGCATGAATGTAGCTTAGGATTTAGCAACCTGTTTTCCCTGCTTTCTATCTGTACGGTATTTCTTGTGCCTTGTAATTGAGTCTGATGTGGAAACATCCTCATTTCTGCCAGAAGTAGCAAAATTCAAGAACTCTGCACCAGCTGTTGCCCTGCCCAGCCCTGAGCTGTGTCTCTACTTGGTTCTGTGGTGTCTGTGGAGACTTCACAACTCACCTGATGGCCCCTCTCACAGTATTCTCACAGCCAGGAAGGAGAAGGAGGAGTAGTCCAAGAAGGAGGACTCCCAGAAGGAGTCATACCTTACTGTTTCAGATCTGGCCCTGAATAGCTTTCCCAAGGCTACATGGAGAGTCTGTAGTGGAGCGGGAACATGAATCTTGGCTAGTTCCCAAATCCTTAATCCATCCTTCCTATATATACTGTAGATGTTTGCAGGCTGGCACTGCACTAAATATAAAAGAATGAAAATAGCCAGACAATATGCTTTCTAGTTCCAGGCTTTCCTGGTCTCTCTTTTTGCAACTCCCTTGTTGATCCCACATGTAAAACACAGAGTAAACAGTGAGTGATGCCAGCTGGAGTATATCCTCGATACAGACATGAAATGATGCTCCCCCTTGGTATCTTTCTTTTCCATAATCCTTTCCTAATCTGCTGGCAAGGAAAGAAAGACCATCTTAGAGCTACAGCTGCTCTTCTCAAATGGATGGAGAGACACCAGTTCACACATATATTACTCTGTTTCTGCCAACTCCACAACAATAACAAATTTTACTGTTTAAAAGAAGGGTGGTAGAACCATAGCCCTTGATGAGGGGGAGTATACGACAGTGCAAGAAACTTATAGATATAAAATAGGCAGTATAAGTATCTGAAATAGGCTTGAACCCTTTCTACCATATAGGTTATAAAGCACACAAAAAATTCAAGTATTACAAATCAAACCTGTTCATTTCACACCCTTGTCAGCAGGTATTTAAAACTCAGCAGCTCCTCCTTCCTGGCTACAAGAACCTGGATTATCTTCTCTGTAAAGCAGTATGGCTTTCTCAGCATAAAACAGATCTTTTCTCTTCATCCATCTTCTCTGCACAGCAGAAAACCTCTCCCCGTGTTTGACTAAATTTTTAAAGGGTAGTTGTGATGTGCCCAGCCTGAGTGAGCAGGGGACGTAGTGGGCCAACCCTTATTTACATTGTTGCGTAAAGAAACTAAAGAGATTCACAGGAAAAAATGCCCTACTTTTAAGTTGATTAAATACGAAAACACCACCTGTCATTTAGCAGAGCTCTAAACAACAAGCTGATAGAGACTGAACGAGTCCTCTGAGGAAGCAGGGACTGTTCCTATAATCCTCCCGGGCATGCAGACCTGATTGCTGTCCGAAACAGAATGCTGGGCTAGGAGGATTTTTGGTCTGACCCAGCACCGTCATTCTCACAGTCTCCTATTAATGGCAAACTGTGCAGAAACAGCCAGTCAGAGAGCTGAAGTACCCCTATGCTAAGTCTGAGCTTGCTTACCTGTAGGAAAAAGCGGTGGAACATGGAGACCACAGCCTCATGACTCTGCTGCTTTCACAAGCAAGGCGGAGACACGGCGTGGCCCTGAGCTGTGCCAGCCAGCGCGAAGGGAGCTCGGACGCGGCGTTCTGTTGTATGCATGGTAGAAACAAAAAGAACTATTGAACCTCTCTCTTGGAGAGCCTGGAAGATCTGGCTGGTGAGAGCTAGAGCTACCTTCTTCTGGGAAATAGGATTTGTCATGAGGTGTATTTTCTTCTGAGCTGTGTGAACCCTGAGAATCCCCAGGTGAAAAATCCAGCACTGGAGGCTCTTTCCCTTCTCCACCTGGAATGAAGCTGAACATTCCTCCTGGCTTCCCACTTCTCTCCTGTGCTTGCCTTCCATTTGCTAGTTTAAAAATTCCCTGTTGTTTCCATTAAACAATTTACAACTGAAGCTGTCCTCATTGTCCTCATTCTTAAATATATGGACCAAGAAGCAAGTATTAAAAGCACTCTCTTGCCTTGATTGAGCCACCAGGAAGGTCACTTGTGGTTAGATACCATGATTAAGTTGGGGATTTCAATTTCACACCATACATAGTCCTATCTTATTATCCATTCTTCAAGGATGGGGAAATGAGCATGTTGGTAGCCAAGAGGCCTAAAAATCATGCAAGGAGGGGAGAAGGCAAGAAACCGAGACTTCTTTCCAAGAAAAAAAAAAAGATCCCCAGAAATAAGCAATTGAATATGGCTGATAGGATACACGGACCACAATCCAAATGACAACACACATGAAATTTTTTAGCTCTGTAAGTATCTTGATACGCCTATCTGGTAGTAGCAGCAGCTGATCCAGTGACATGTGCAAAGCTCAAATCCAGCAAATATGAGATTACACTTTACATTTAGAAAGCATCTTTCCCTGAGGATAGCATAGCATTTTACAACTATTAAATATTAACTTGACATCACATTAGTCCACTGGATGTGCGATGTGTAAGGGGGCAAGGAACTGTACTTTGTGTGAGACACCCAAAAGCAAGGACAGAGACACCCACAGTTGTGGATTGTGCTTTCTGCACCTGTCTGTTGTAAATGCTATTGAATTTATTTATATTCTCTTGACACAAGTGTTAGCAGACGCCTGGGGTGGAAAGATGTGAACAGCCCCAACTGGAAAGTTGCAGAGAAATAGGGCAGTAAAGGGACTGGGAAACAACTTGAATGTGTTTCCCACCTCTGACTTTATATCCCCATGTTATTCTGGGCAGCTTTCTCAGTCTCTTCATGTCTGTTTTCCACCCCAGAAACAGCAATACAAGTCTTTATTTTTTTTTTGCCTGGCTTACCAACTCACACTACAGTCCCCCAGGATGGGAGGTGGTTATTATTTTGAGTTTGCAAAGCACATAGCATGGGAGGGCCCTAGGCTCCAAATACTACACTAGTGCAAACTATAATAAAAGTCAAGCAGTTCTGTGCTTTTCATTGCAGAGAACTGGCCACAACAGAGGAAGGAATGTCTGGTTTGCTACCTCTGACAGGTGGAACAACCTCACTTCTTTCCCAAAAGACTTTGTCAGTAATCAGGAAGCAAAGCTTTTGCTGCTGGAAAGGTTGCATACCTGGTGGAAAGCCAAGGATTGTATCCAATCTTGAAGCCAAACCATCAATACCTGATATATGAGTGTGTATTTCTTGGGTGTGAGGGGCTCCAGGAGCTCACACACAGGTGAGCTCGTTGAGAGGCCAAGTGATTACCCCACGACAGCAAACTGCAGGACAAGAAAATGCTGGTTGCAGGCTGGTGCTTCACAGAGATAACGAATGCTTTCTGCCTCCAGATTGGGAGGGTTGCAACCTGCTCCACAGAGAAGAAAAAGACCATCTTTTAGCCTGTCAGCAGCAAGGAGACAGATGGTCTTTTATGCACTAATCTTTCTCTACACCCCTAGAAAATCGAGGGATTTTGTCAGTGAGAAACTACATGGCCAAACTCACTTAAAGGAACGCATTGCAAAACGATTTGGGTCATTATGGATCAGGCAAGCTTCCCACTTCTCTGGGAAACTAAACAACTCTTTTAAAGAGCTGTGTCAGATACAATCCTCGTTGATACACTGTCCCCTGTTGGCGTCTCGCAAGGGACTGTACACAGAGAGCATCGGATTCTCCTCTCTGTCTCACACCCATGACAGTCGGGGGTTATTGGGAAGACACAGGGGCATTGGGCTCAGAGTGTCTGATGGGACTGATCTATGGGTGCAAGCGATGGCATTCAGCAAATGCTACTCAAAGGATGCGTATTATACAACTCTAACAGCAGCATCTGACTTTCCCCTCTCTCCTCTTCCCTGTTGTGATCTAAAAGAGATTGGAAATCAAGTCTCTAGAGGCGAAAAGCTAAAGTACAAGTGTGCATTAGCTACCTTACCTTACTTGCTTCTCCCAGGTGCTCCCTAATGTTACAGTTTCATTCCTTACATTTGAAATGCCTTCACTTTCAATCCCATGCATAATGGAATAGGAAATCATTAGAGCCAAGCAAATTATTTCATGATTACTGACTTACCGAATTTGCTGTACCACAGCTACCTTTTCTGAAGTTTGATGCCATAGACTAATCAGAGATATTAAGATATAGTCCATATTGCTTGCTTGCGACTGGCTGTAGAAGTTGCATGACCTCAGTGCACCACCTGGATGACCATGGCCAGCCAAACAGTCTATTGCTACAATCCACTGTCACAGGTCACTTTAGAGTTCACTTTATTATAATTTTTGATCTGTATATTTTTTCATAACTTCTGAAGATTTAAAGCCAGAGGGCTTTCTGAGATCATCTAATTTAAGTTTCCCAAATATCACCTGGTTTTCTTTAAGTTCAGTAACTTCTCTTTGATGAAAATGGATGTTATTCCTGAGCAAGTAACAAAGAGAGGTTGAAAGAAGTCATTCTGTGAGTAGGGGAGCTAATGAAACCAGCTTTGTTATAGATTTGTGCCTTCACTACACTAACTCTAGCTCTCCCTCTGAGACTCTCAGTGTCTTGCTGGATGAAAAACAATGCGTGTTATGCCTGTTTCAGAGCTATGTATGCCAGTTGGTGGGCCAGTACCTGCATGGCTGGCTGGCTGCCACTAAATAAATCAGTTAATGTGAGTTCTTTCTGTGTTTTCAATTTAGAGGGTGCTAATTCCCTTCTCTTTCCTCCGCCCAACAACAAATTTTACCACCCTTGTGGCTATTGAATTCTCTCCAAATCTCCTACCTCCTTGCCTTCAAATTTGATTGGGATTGACTAACGAGTTTCAAAAGTCATGAGGGAATGCAGGGAAGAGTAGGGGGAGAGATGGCTTTTGTAGACATGAGTTCACATAGCTATGTCTTCTTAGGAAGTTAATAATGAATGCAAAACATGATTGAAGAAGGAATGAATTAAGTTAATGGAAGAAAGTTTATCTCTTCTTCAAGCTGTGGGGGAGAAAAATTGCAGAGAGCAAAAAAGCCTTTCTTAATTACATTAGCTCGTGTTCTCATGCCATGTGACTTTGGCACTGACCCTCAGCCAGGGTCATTAACTGGTCCTACCCATACTATATTTTTTATATAGAGAGAGATACAATAAAATGTAGAGTGAATTCTTGCTGAACAATAGATCAAAAGGTCAGTAGGTAGATTTTGTAAACCTTTTTTTCTTTCTTGGTAAGTATCTAGGAATTGTGATTGCCCTAGTTTTAAGCTACCAATGCAGTCACATAGCTTTATATAGTTTTGAGAGCTCTACACTGGTTGCAACAGCCACCACAAAGCTCCACTCCTTCTTAGGAGTCCTCCTTTAACAGACTGACATTTGCTGTGAGTTCATTTCCCTTTTGCCCTCCCAAGGGAAACACCAGCCTTTCTTCCCACATTCTGGTTTCACAAGCCCTGCAGTAGCATTGCCGGCAGCACCAATGCTTCACTTAGATGGAGGAAAGACAACAGAATTGTGTTTACCAAAAGAATCACAGGCAGAAAGTAATCAGCTAGTGGAAAATTTTTTTTGCTGGTATACCAAAGCCCAAATCATAGCAAGCCTTGCAGAACTGGTAGGGAGGAGGTTAGAAGAAGGCATGATAGTGAGTCCGTAATCAAGGGTGGAAAACCAGATTCAATGTCTCCATAAAATGTTCTCTCTGGAAAGGGACAATTCAGTTTTACAAATTTGGTGTTGTCCGACAGTATTGCCCAATGCCTATATGTGAAACAGGGAGAAAATTTGGGGCAGTCTTCTATCTGCAATAGTGGCACTGAACTTACTCCTGCTGTAGATGTGCTCTGTGATCCTCCACATTCAGTAGCACAGCATTATTAAACTGCCTCAAGAGAGCTGTTTAACAGAAAGAAATTAGAAATTTTATCAGCAATATTTACGGTAGCTCCTTTTCTGGGATACTTCAAGAAGAGTTAAAATCTAATAAGCTCTGACAATAACAGAGGACACAGAAATCTCTATGTGACTTTATAACATCACTTCCTCTGAGGAACAATGAATTCCAGAGGTAAAGAGCTTTTCCTCTGCATTAGGTTTCTGCACTGATGGAACTGCATTGCTCACATTGGCTTTGCATAAGCATAAACCCACATTACATAGATGTGCTGCGGTAGTGAGAAAGTGGTTTCACTTGGGTACCCGTAAGTGGTTTCCCTCTGATACCCGAGAGTAAGGAGGGCTTGTACTGATACAGTCACACAGGTGTAACTGCATTTTTTGTTTACAAGGCAAATTTTCAGTGGCCCATAATTTGGATCTCTGAAGAACCAAGGGCAACTAAAACTTGAAAAAGGAAAGCTGAACTGCCTTTGTAGCAGTCTGAGTAGTGACAGCTCAACAATTATTTCAATAAGAAAGCGGAAAATTCCTTCAGCATGTGATGGTCTGTAACCACAGCAGCACATCGCTGCATAGATCAATTTACAGGTACTTACCAAGAAGAAACAGTCATTGCATATTTTATTAATATTTGTTAAAAGCAGGCCAACTATTCAATATATGACTTAAATAATAATCCACCAGTCCAAAATATTGATTTCCTTTTTAAATGAGTGAGAATACACACCTCAGTTACAAAAAAACCCTACTGCCTGCTTTCAGTTCACAAATGATGTGGATTTTTTCAAGCAGACATGCTGCAAAATAGGAATAGCTGCAAATGCTGCATTGTAAGATGTGCATCGAGAGAAGAATCCCAAAGACAAAAACTTGCTTTATGACTTATTCATAAAAGAGAGAAACTATGGAATCACAAAATTTTTAACTTTAAAGTGCTGGAGAATTCTGAAGAATACGCCTTGAGTGTTGTGTTACATTGTATATGAAAGGGTACTGGTTATCATAGAATTACAGAATGCTTTGGTTTGGAAGGGACCTTTAAAGGTCGTCTAGCCCAACCCTACCACAGTGAGCAGGGACATCTTCAACTGGATCAGGCTGCGCAGAGCCCCGTCCAACCTGGCCTGGAATGTTTCCAGGGATGGGACATCTCCCACCTCTCTGGAAAACCTGTACCAGGGCCTCACCACCCTCACAGTAAAAAATATCTTCCTTATACCTAGTCTAAATCTCCCCTCTTTTACTTCAAAGCTATTATCCCTTGTCCTATCACAACAGGCCCTACTAGAAGGTTTGTCCCCATCTTGCTTATAAGCCCCTTGTAAGTATTGAAAGGCCGCAATAAGGTCTCCCCGCAGCCTTCTCTTCCCCAGGCTGAGCAGCCCCAGCTCTCCCAGCCTTTCCTCCCAGCAGAGGGGTTCCAGCCCTCGCATCATTGCTGGGGCCTCCTCTGGCCCCGCTCCAGGTCTGTCCTGGGCTGAAGGCTCCAGAGCTGGACGCAGGACTCCCGGGGGGGATGCTACTCTGGGAAAATTTCCTGACTTTGAGGGAGGCAAGTCAACACAGAATATGGCCCAGAATCTGTCTGCCTAACTGCCTATAACTTAGACTATTCATTTAAATATTTTTCTGCCTGAATAGAGCTGAGTTTTCTCTTTTACCTTCAAATTGTCCTAGAAACTTTAATCATTGCACAGATTACAATAACCATTCCAAATTAATTCTATAATTCAATGCACACAGGTTTTCAGAAAGCGTTATCACCCCTACTGAAATGAAAACTGCACAGCCACAAGTATAATGTTGCTATCATTTTGCTGTAATTAACTGCTGAAGATCTGACTTAAATTTACGAAGGCATAGGTCAAGTTAATTGTCTTGTTGCTTAGCAAAAGAGAGGCAGAACTCAATAGGGTTACTGGAGCAGCAGCCACCTATGGTTAATAAAGATTTTGAAATACTAGTTTCTTGAGACCAGTACAGCTTCAAAAATATGATTTCCCACAGCCTGCAGGGTTCCAGGAACAATGACTTGTTTCCAAAATGTCTGCAGGTGAACAATGAAGTCACTGCAATTGTGTCCAAAGGCTTGTAAAAAAGCGACACAAAAAACTCAGTAGACTGAAGATTTATAGTCTGGATGTTTTTGTTTTCTGAGAACCAGGTGTGTAAATACCAGATGAGCTTCTTTTTCAAAAAAATATACACATATTTTAAAATATAATCTTATTTTCCAAAGGGAACAAAAAGCTTAACCCCAAATGGAGTCAGACACCCAGGTATTTTCAAGGATTTTTCTCCTAACTCTTGTTGATATGGATATTTTACTGTTTATGGTAGTCTAGTGGTATGTCAATAAGGGAGTGATTATGTGGGTTTTTTTTTTTTAGTCTAGACAAACCTCTTTTCCATTCAGGCAGGAACAAGGCTGTCAGTGGCACTGTCCTGGTCTGAATTCACAGTGGTAACTTGAAGGGTTTAATTATCTTTTGTCAGCTGGTCCATGGGAATTTGGAGCTGAAGTTTGTGTGTCAGCGGAATTTATGTTGCCTGAAGACAGATTATTAAAAGCAGGAACCTGTGTACATCTGCATGCAAATACCCGAGCTTAAAAATCAAGTTTACTAATCCACGTGAATAAGGATGGCTATATCAATCTGCAATTTGTTAGTCACGCAGAAGTATTATATAGACAAAAAAGATTAGAGATGTGTTAATTAATACCCAAGTTTTGCACTCATTATCTTTGCTTATGCAAAGAGCAGATAAGTTTACCTCCATACATATAAAAGTAAAGCAGCCAATTAAAGGTGTAAAACTCATAACCTTACCAATGAAGCAGTTTCTCCAACTATTTGTGAAAGAAAAAGAAGAAGGATGTTGCTGCTATTTCAGCCTTGAAAGCTGCAGAGATACCTGAGGAGCCAGAGGGAAGTCAAAAGTATGGAATCAGCTGGGGGGAGTGGGGGCGGTGTCCTTCCAATTCCAGGCCAGCTACAAGTGGGTTTTTGGCCCACCGCTATCTTCTTCATGGAAAGGAAAATTTAAATCACATGTAAACTAAAGCTGAATGGAAAACAGTCTAGAAATGAGAAGAACAGTTATAGCTGGATCAATTTTCCGAAGAAAAATTATCTACTTACCACAGACCTCTGCCTTAGGATGAGAAACAAATCCTCCAGAGGCACTTGTTTCTTTACATCAGCTGTTGGGAGTCCAGATAACCACTCTGCAAGGTGCCAGATTTTTGGAGAGCTGCAACTGCTGAAGAATAAATCTGATCCACTGAGCTTCCCTGACCTACCCTTTAATCTTCACTGTCCTTTGTAGCCCTCAGCACAGCCATATAAAGTGAATAATCCTGTTACTTGGGAGGATCCCATACATTCAAGAGGACAATCTTCTATAATGTCCTCCTCCTGTTTCTAGTTTTCATAATGTTTCTGGCACGTACATTGGTGGTGTGGTTTTATGTTCCTTTGCCCTACAAGAAACTGGCCGCAAACAGATCTGTCTAGCTGCAATATAACCAAATAAATTAGCATCCAAAAGAACTTTCTATCAAAGCCCACAAGCCTAGAGGCACAGGAAAATTTGTATTACTGCAGAAGACAATTATTTGGTTTAAGACGGATAAAGATTCTGCAGGGATTTGATACGAGCTTAAAATTTGCAGGGGTGTTGTAGCTATAAATCAGGAAGAAAGTAAAAAGCCTCAGATGGTCCAATTTGCTGAGAATTTTTCTTCCACATTTATTTTAAAAATATATCTAATAGCAAACTAGGTTTGTTACTGTTGGATTTGTTTGTACTGTGATAACGTCTAAAATACTGCTGGAAGCTTCCCAAACTCAGTATAAGTTTCTGCACCACTCTGAAAAGTATATGTTACATCACCTTCATGCATCTCAGCAGAGTGTTGCACGAGAAAGAAATCTCATTAAAGGACCAGATATTGCTGTCCTGACTTTGAGCAAATACTGGAATCTGGGTCCTAGTTCAGGTTTTGGAAAAGCAACTAAAAATTGCAGATTCTTCAGGAATTAGGTGCTCAGCTAGAGATACCTTGAGGAAGGCTGAATTTCAGAATGTGCTATGCTCTGAATATAATTAGTGGCTTTCAAAAATCTTTGCATTCCTGGGGCTCTCTGATGACGACTGTATCTTAAATTCTCATGTATGGATTTAATTTATCATCCATATGTGTTTTATTTATTTGTTGGACTGCTATTATTTGGGTTGGATTTTTATAGAAATCAGGACTGAAATGTCATTCCTAAAAGGCTATATTATATGTTTTGTTTTAAACATTTATTCTACTGAACAGTAATATTTAAAACATCCAAATGTGGATCACTTTGGTTAAAATGAAAGTTGAAACGCAAATGTCACTCCCATCCCTTGACAGGAGTTTGAGAGTGTTCACTTGCCCTTTAAACATCCATTTTCCAGTCAAAGACAACCATCTCTGTCAGACCTGTGATCTGTTCCAGCAGCATGGATCTAATTCCCATGTTGTCATTAGAATTTTATTTCTCCTATAGAACTAACCACTCAATCATCAAATAATGCGCTGCTACACAATATATTTATTTGACTACTGACATTTTTTATACATATCCCTTTTATTTCAGATAAGCCTAATCACACTCTGCTGCACCCTTTCAAGATACACAGTATAATTTTATTCTCCTAAGCACAGTGGTCTGAAAAAATCTCTGACCTAATATTTCTGGAAAATCTCACCATAATTTTGAAAGACTTATAACTGGCTATATTTTATCCTGATATTAAGCTTACCTTCTTGTGTCATTTGTCATAATTTCCTAACAGTAAGAAAGAGGAATCGACTTGGGAATTTATATAAAATGAACTTGGACTTTTAAGTCGAACATTAACTTCTCGGATTGATTCCTACATCCCTTGCACCCTTCAAATAAAATGCACATAAAGATGTAATATCTTCACATAAAATTGTCAATTTAATAAACTACTAAGTATATGAGAAAAACAATGGAAAAATGATGAGCCTAGCTTTTTCTCAGGCTCTTTCTAGATATCTTTTTGCTGCAGAATGTTTCCCCACTTGGTCGTAGCGTGGGTCCCAGTTGCGATTTATGTATTTTGCTCTACATAGTGTCAGCCAGAAACAATTAAGACCTTAAAGAAAATTTTCTTTTCTCCCTTAGTTTGCTCTGTTTCAATTTTTATACCAACAGCGCATTGCACATGGACTTGTTGTCACACAATGTCATAACTGGAAACAGTGGAATATCAAAGCTATCTCAAAAGAGATGTCGGATTTCATGGGGACTCAAGGTGGGAGTGTGTGCTCCCATAGGATTATACTGGTCTGGATTTCTTCTCTTGGTGCTCCTGATCCCTCAGGGATCTGTACTTTGTATCTACTTTAACACTAATGTCATCCACACAATTGTCAGATGTTTCCTTAAGGATCTCATCCAATCTGGGGTAGTAGGGCAAATTTACACGTCTTTAATAAGTTATTTTCAAAATATGTTGCTTAAAACTCAGCTGAGATGGTCCCCACCTTGGATCTCAGTCAGGGAACATGTTGGAGAAGGTAAGTTCTACTAAAGGGAGGTTCTGTCTTATTTCCAGATGTAGGTTTTTGTGACACTGAAGTCTGTCTGTACTGCAACCAGCAGTAAAAACCCACCTTGTGTGGATACAGGCATCTCTCTTGAGCAGCAGCGTAGTCATGGCAACATGGAGCTCAGTCTCTGTTGCCCACCGAGCATCTATCTGTCCTCTCCTCTCAGCTCCCTTGGGGGTGAGATCAGCTAAAAGGTAAAAAGCCCCTTTGTTGGCATTCTCTATTTAGATTATTTGACTTTACAGCAAGTATTGTCTCAAATATTGCTTTGCTGGATTTTTTCTGTACTTCTGTACCTCTGTAGTTGTGATGAGCTGACCGCATGCAACCCCACAGAGTGCATACAGGACTGCTCTCATCTAACTTTGTGTGGCACATCATTCCCATTCACCCTGGGATCCTCTCCTGCCACAGTGCAAGACAGACATCTCCAGCACATACCAATCTCTTCAATTCTGAATCACCACCTGAAAGTGACTCTTCCTCCCAGATGAGCAGACACTAAGCTCTGTATTAGGTTGTCCTTGTCTTATACTTGCTAGTTGGAATGAGTCTTCTAGACTCATTAGTCTCTTAGAAAAGAGACCCCAATCCTGCCTTGAAATCCTCCAAATCATTTCAGCTTGTCTCAGTATTAACAACTACCTATATTCAAAAAATTGTAATCCATGCCTCAAAAATCAGTGCTGAGCTCTGCCACATGAACACATTTCTCAAAACTAGCAAAGGAAGAGAAGTACCTCTTCTTCTAACGGCATCACGGTGTTATTCAGATTGTGGGATGGTCTCCAACAGTTAGAGAGGGATCCTACCTTTGGAGATCCTTGTGAAGTATGAGAGGCTGAATTTCGGTCTCTCTCTATCACCCTGTGAATAGTTTGGGATCTAGCAGCTATCCTGCAGTGTTTCAGCCCTGGAAATGTGGAAAAGATCACTCCTCACCTAAGTCCTCCTCTACCTTTTGGTTTCATCTGTTCCTCCCACTCTGTACCCTGGTTCCTCCTACTTTTTATGTAGATTTCCTTTTATTCCCTTTTTACTGCAAGACTCAGCCTCTCTGTTGGCAACCGTCCGTGGAAAATCCTTATGATAGTGTAGTCAAAGAGATTTGACACTCTACAATACAAACGGCAATGTCTGGGAAGGGCAGAGTGATGTAGCACAGATTCTGGATGACAGATAACATTATCAAAGGGTAAAGTTTAACATAATTCTTAGCATGTGTTTTATCTTTCAAAACAAGCTTTGCCCTACACTTCGTTCTGTGCTTCAGATGCTAACCAGCCAGATGTATTTGTGCTTTCAATGTTTTTATTTAACAAATCCTTACTACTTTCTCTTTCCACTCCACTCTAGCCCGCACTTCTATCACCAGCTTCTAGTCTCAAAAAGTAGAGGTAAAACTGTTCCTTAACATTTGAGAACTGTTGCCCTCTTTTCCCCTTATTTGTAGGTAAACTCCTACATTCCTTAAGATGAGTATTTTAAAATATTCAGACCTAATTGCACCTTCTTTCATAGGTAAGTGTCCAAGTCAGTGCATTTTAGAAATGATGAGCCCCTGTGAATTGAGATCAAGTCAGTTAGTTATCTTTGTCATTAAAACCCATTGTTTCGGGTGTTTTTAATCTTGGAATTTATTTTGCATAAGCAATTACGACCTGAGGCCAGACTTTTCAACAGTGATGCACAAAGCTAGGCACCCATTCCTGTATTTAGCACACAGTTAAAATGATCTAGTTTTCAGAGGAGTTGAACACTCTGAAATTCTAGTGTTGGTTCTGGGATCTCCATATGCTCATTACAACCAAAATTCATGCAATTTTTAGATAGATGGACTACAGTATTTCATTTCTGTTGCCTAAGTCCATACCTAAACACTCATTTTAAATAATTTCTTTTTATTTTTGAAATATCTTGCTAGCACATAATGAATAAATTGATGAAAATTACATTCATAAAATATACCCAGTTTAGAGTTTTTTCAAGCCTCAGTGATATTTCCAATGCTTTATTCCTCCGCTGCAGCTGTATTCCTGAATGTATTTCATGGATTGTTGAAGTACGTTCCCAAAATGTCCTCTAAGGATGACCAATCCTGCTTAAGCAATGAATTAAATCTTTCCACTGAGTCATAGTTATATTTGACAAGAAGGTATGTATTTGTCAAGATGTTCTGTTTTCTTAACATTTTGAGGTTTTGGCTCATCCAATGCAAAGTAGCTTACCCCGTTTCACCTGCTTTTGACATCTTGACAACAGCTAAACCATAGAAGGAAACTACAGTGATGTTCATATCTGCTTAAGCCTTGTTAATGCTCTTCAGTATAGTCCTTATTGCAAAGAATAATCTCCTGAGACACTTAAAAAAAAAAAATCAGTCCAAATCCCCTCTGTGCTGTCATGATTTTCAAGATAGGTACGGTACAGCACAGCACTTTAATTTGCCCTACTGTGGCATTTTTTTGCTTCAGCACACAAAAAAAATTGCCAGTGTGCCTTTCATTTTTAATATTCTTAAGTTTCCTTTGCCATGAATTGCAAATAGATAAAAGGCATTTCCACTTTTCTGATGTCTTTATGCACCTAGGGACTTATATGACCCAGTATCTGTACATTTGCTATTAGCTGTAGTTAAAAAATCATTAGCAGAGCTCATATGAGTAGATAAAAGCCACAACAAATATGTTTGGATATTTTATTTGTGGGAAGGTCGGAGGACTCTTTGCAAGCATGCAGATGTCCAGCAGCTCCATTTGGCCTGACCAATCCCAGTGAATTAAAAGCCCAGACTCCAATCATGGGATGTAAACACTTTTATTTCAAAGCTTTTATGTGTGATGTTTTTTTTCTGAGGGTACTTACATTTGAGGCTTTTGTGAATGTTTTTTCTCCCTTGGGACCAGTGACTTACACCAGCTAGCAAAGGTCCTCAAGGAACCATTCATTTATCCAGTGAGCTCTGCCTGTGACCTTCTTATGTCTCATGTCTTCATGTACCTTCCTGCCACTTCCAGCAGTTGAAGGCAATAGATCATCCAATTATGCCACCTAGCCACCAGCAGAAAGTTTATATCAGATGGAGGAGACATATGGCTAATATTCATGACATTTACAATGCAATCTAGATACAAAGGGTTCATGGGGAGGGGGAGAATCAGGCCATCAGTATTGTTGAAAATGTCATTATTATGTCATCTTATTTGTTGGCAGTATTGTGCCACTGATTTCAGTGACAATTTTTTGAGCTATTATCTTTAGATCCCAGCTGAATTTCCAATGATAACTGTTGACAGCATATTCATGTCAATGTGCTTTTCAAGTTAACTGCAAGAGGTCCACAACAAGAATTTTTGGGTTTTAATACAACATTTGTTGCATTGTTACACTCACTTTTATTTCACTAACAACTTTAAAGAAAGCTTAAAGAAAAGTTACTCCAATGCACAGTAGTGGAGAGCAGGTTGGCAGACCTAACAGAGGATCACAGCAAACGGAGAAGAGAAGTGTTCTGGCTGGACAGAGGGTCTTAGATGTGACCTGCAGATTTGAGCAAAGTTTGAGTATATAGTAAAAACACATTAAGAATCTTTCATCCACTTTTCTAACCAACCAGGCTGCAAAAATATTTTCTTCCTCACTTAGGAGCCTGGAAAGAATCTGACTGCTTCTCAAATTAGGCACTCACGGGATTTCTCACAACCATCTCAGTCAATGGATAAGACTCCTACTCACTTCAGTGGGACCCCAAATCAGTCTTTTACTGTGATAAGCTTGCATGCTTTGTCTGTCTTTCAACCATGTCGAGGAGAACTGTGGAAATAATACAGCTCTACCGACACTTTAGGCACTACTCCAGGTAAACGTAAAAAAGTCAGAAGTGAAATCCAACTCACAATTCACATTTTTATATTGCAATCCTAACTTATTTTTCAACCACTAATGCAGAAAATAAAAAGGTATGATTCTTGCTGTCACTAAGAATATCCATGAGTCTCTCAGTTCATGTTATATACCCTAGTCATTTCAACAACCGGTGTGATTTTAGAATGACCTACAGCAGCACAGTATTTGGAAACGATGCCCCTGGTAACATCCGTGCTGCAACTTGACAAGTTTTTATCTCCACCGCAGCGAAGAGCTTAACTTTGCATCACTCTCACATGACATGACTGGACAAACACATTTGACTGAGTGTTCTTGCACTTCATTTCCTCTTTGCTAAGATCTGACTGCCTTCCCTACTGCAGCTTCAAGGGAAAAAGCAAAGAGGACAGCATTTACAGCCCCTCCTGCTTCAGGAATGCAGAAAAAAATTCACATTATCACTTTAGGTGTGTAAAGCCATGTGTGGCATGATTCACAGGCTATCCTGCAGTGAGTATCAGAGGAAGGGAAAGTTCTCCTTTGACTAGTGAAAGTAACAGAAAGCCTTGGGAATTTACAGAAAAGGCAACTCATTTATGCAGATACATCTAAAACCTCATTGCCCTAGCTAAGGTCACTATCTATGTAGTCTCAGTAGTCAACAGAAAAGGGTTGGCACCTCTGGAAGTATGATTCATCCCATCCTTAGATATGGATTTCAAACAGGTGGGATATTGCCTCTCATCAACTACAGATGATATGTGTTGTGCAAAAAGCTACCAGAATACTATTTCAGTATATATATTTCAGTATTTATGCAGTACCTTTGTAGATAACAGGTCATCTGTTGACCTAGCAGAGCATTCCTATATGCTCTGTGAAGGTGGATTAAAAGAAAAGGTTGAATATCTTTTCACTCACTGGATGACTCCTGTTGGCTTTGAGTCAAGTCTTCAGCTAGATAAATTAAGATCTTTCCATCTGCAAAAGTATCTGATGTGTCATCCAATCACCAAAGATGGGAGAATACACATGGAAGGAAACCGCAGCAACAAGTCTTCAGCCATTACGTTTGCCACACCTAGACAGAAGGGTAGCACAAGCTGTGAAAAAGAAAACACAATATTTCTCCTGCTTATCTGAATCTTGAGTTGAGGATGGTCAAGCTTTGTGGGAGGTGTTTTGTTTTTGTATATTTTTGATCTCTTTTGACTTGATTTTGTTTAGCTCTCCTACTTTAGTACAAGATGTTAGTTTCTTTCTGTGAATTGAAAGTATGCGTGCTTTTGGCAGCAACTTCCTAAGGAAAAAACATCAAAATTCATAGAAAACTCACTCGGCACTGCCTTGAACCTGGCAAGGTGATGCAAGGAAGAGGTAGGTTTATAATACCTGCATTTCCTATTGTGTGACCGTATCTGCACTCCTGCTAAGAATTTATCACCTCAGCAATAGTTTTAGGACATGCTTATTGCTCCTGTGCCATCACATAGACATCACATCCTGATAGGGCAGTTGCATGCTCCATATCCACAGTTTCTCCTAACATCCAGCTTAGATCATAGTGTTGCTTTGTGCATGAAGTGCTTTTCTACTTTGTCACTTCTATTCATCTCTCCTTGCCCCACCTCACAGCTTGCCTTGAGGTGAGGTGAGATGTGATGTTTGCTTTCTCTACTTCATCATGTCGTTTCTTACCTCAAAGGGTTCAAATCTGATACTTCTGTTCAAGGCTTTTCCCGCCTCAGAAAATTCCACATCCAGTGAAGTGTGTTATTCATATCAGGTAGAGCATCAATATCAATTCCAGGAACATCACCTGAATAAGGAGGAGATTTTTGGCTCTTGGTTGGAGCTATTAGAGCAGAGCAGAGCCCTAGGCCTCTGTAAAGACTGTCTAATTGATGACAGCAACCTCTGTCAAAGAAATGAGTGCCTCCACTAGCAGAAAGAATTCTTCTTCCAATAATAGGTGTCAACAAGCGTGCGTCATCTTCCCCTCCAAATGCAGTAACCTGGAGATATCTTGGCACTCGCACAGCTGCAAACAGAGCTTGTAACAAGGGGTAGGATCACCAACAGGAGCTGCAGACTCTGTTGTTTGGTTGTCTTTGTCCAGGTATGACAGCTTTAGTTCCAGGCTGTGTTCACAAACTCGTAGGATCCTCACAGCATTTAAAGCAGACCTCTCCATGGAGGTGCCAAGAGCCAGAAACGGACTATCACTCATACCTTCCAGGTTGCACCTCACTGTTCATCTCTCTGTGGCACCCGAGGATTTATCACTCGCCTGAGGAAGGGAGGGAAGATGGTGAAGGATGAAAAACAAAAGACAAAGAACAGCAATGGCCTCAAATTTCCTCTGAAATTATTCTTTCTATTGTGAAGACGTATTGGAACAGATGTTTTCATTAAGACCCTGCTCCAAAGATGATTGAAGACAATAGAATTTCCCTTGTTCTTGATGAACTTTTCAGTGGTTCTGGAAGACTGGACCTCGGTCAGGAGACCCCTAGTGTGGGTCTCTAGTATGATCTAACTTTTTCTTTGGGGAGAGAAGAGGTTGTTATGGATCCAGATGAGTCCATATATCCCATAGCCCTAAAGTTCCAGATTAAATATGCATTGAACTGAGGGACCTGGTGAAAGTTTGTAAATAACTGCTCAGGAAGTGTGATTGTGGCCACAGCATGCATGGCATCCCCGAGCAGGCGGGCAGCCCTTCTCATTCACCATTGTTTGAATAATTGGAAAATCACTCACCCGTTACTATTTTACAGCCACAGCTGCAATCCTCCCCTGAGCTGACGCCTCAGCTGGGGATGCTTCATTTCCATTTAATAGGATGAAAACCATGTGGCTGTGAATCATCTGGTTCTGCTTCTGCCGCCTTCACACGAGCTCGTTCACTGTATGCGATCAACTGTGCTACTGTTCGAATTGATGGCCAGGCTCACACCTCATTTCCACACACAGAGGCTGTGAACTTTCTGAGGCTGTGAACATCTCCCTTGTCAACCTCCTCAGTTCTAGAGGCCTGCTCATTTTTATATTTTATTTTTTTGACTGCTATTGTGTGCTAGATACTTTGCAGACAGACTGGGTAACGTCGTCCCTAAAGCTTTTACTAACAGCACTTTTTCTTTCTGTCCAAGATTTTCTGCTACATTTATGCTCACACACACTCCCGAGTGTGTGTGTGTCAGGATGCCCATAAATCACCATGCAACCCTAACTACACTCTAAGAGTACAATTCCACAGTGCTTTAGCTAATCTAAACCAGAGCTACTGCAGTCGCACTCTCTCCTTCACCCCAAGCCTCGTGTTCCCCCCTCCATCTTCGAGCTGGCACTAGCAGATTTGTTATAAAGGTTGATATTTATGCAACACCATGCAGTGAGCTAGTTCTGGGAGCTCAAGCAGTTAGAAACCAGTCAGGCTAGTTTTTGGCCAGTCCATTTTCCTCAACTATGTCATTATTCTGCATTGACAATGCAAGTCAGGGAATGATACCGTGTGGAAAAGGATTGGATTGAGGACAGTATGACAGCAAGCCAGATTTAGAGCAGTTTAAAGTGCCCTGGTGCCTCTCTGCATGTGTGGGTGCATGCGTTTGTGGATGTTTATTTCTAGGTACACATGAATAAAAATCTACAGATCAGGTGTTTCTAGACTGTTACACGTAGCACTGGGGGTATAAAAAACATAATAAAATGTTTGGAAGATCTGACTGGGAGGATTTTACTGTAGCTGCAAGGTGACTTTTCCCAGGAAGGCAGGCAGCAAGCTGGTACTTAATGTGACCTCCCTGGAGGTGCCATTGGGTGAACACCTAGACACTCTGATTAGTGAGTCAGCGATTAACCCTGCTCAGCTTATCATGAGTAATGAGCTGTAACTGCCACAGCTTCCCAGACCATTTTATTACTGATGGGATGGACACAAGTGGTGCCAATGCCTGTGTTCCCTGGTGTAGGGACAAGGTCTGCGGCAAGTACACTAAGTGATGGTGATGTGGCTAGGGTGTATTTTCTGCAGGTGGAGGGCAAAACTAGAGTAATGGAGAGATAAGAATTTGGGTGATAAGCAGAGCAAAAGATAAATGACGTTCAACAGGGATCTTGGTATGAAATGGTGGAGGGATGTGCTAGATAGATGTGGTCAGCATCGTAGCCTACAAGGGCAGGGGACAATGAATAGAAATTTTCCTTCCTTTCTGTTTGTATGTTTTCTAAACCCAGATGTGGGAATTGCTACCCATACTGGTAGCTACTGTTGTTATCCGCAGTTCTGCCCCTGTTGCTGGTAGTGCCTGCAGCCACTTTATGGTTGACAGCAGCTGAATAACTTGTGGCTGGGTTATGCAGCTGTAGACTGCAAGTACGCAAGGTCTTGCAACAAGTGCAGTGGAAATTGTAGTAAGCCTGGGTGGGTCCAACCTCTCTAGTGATGTAGAAGAAACAAGGTCCGATGCCTGTTTTGCTGCTGTGTGGAGAAGACACCTATGCTTCTGGACAGTGGAAAGCAAACCACCTCCTTCCACCTGGTTATAGCAGTAGTGGTTCCTCCAAGAGTAAAGCAGCAGTTTGATCACCTTACCAGATAGCTCCTTTCTCTACTTATTCATTTGTGTTCCTCTTTGTTCTCTGTATTAATTGTGATGGTTTTCTTTCTAATATTTTCCCCAACAGTAAAATTCTATTCCTCTGCAAACAATCTCTGCTAATATTGATTCAGCCTTTATCACAAATGCATTAGTTGTGCTATTATTGCCATTATTTAAGCTTTTACTCCTGCTCCATGATCCACAGCTAAAAGAACATTTTGTCCTCTTTCTGCATAAAATATTTACTCACTTTTCCAACATTTATCCTACACTTCCCATGTAATACCTTTCCTTTTTTTCAAGGATAGGAGTGGTTGTGAATGTCAAAACCAACTTGTATTCCCTGCTTCTGAAAGCCATTAAGTTTTGCCTCATGAGTTGGTAGTTTTTATCCCAACTTCTGAGTCTTTTGACATCAATATACTGTAACTGACGTTGATTAATCACTAGAAAATAGTAATCACCTATGAAATAAGCAAAAAAGTCATTGTTTTGATATGAGAGATTGTATTACACTCCAATTAAATACTTCACAAATATGCCAAAATGTTTGATGGAAAAGGCACTCTTAGATGGGTGACTTTAAACTTCCTAAACAATGAATTTCTCTTCTTTTCTCCTTTTGAGCACAGAGGAAACGTAAGATCACTTAGGTCTTAGTATAGTCCTCTCAGTTAAATGTCTTTAAATTGGTAGGATGGATCAAAGACGTGACTCTCTCTGCAGAATTTAATTTACACTAGTTCTGGGTAGTTTTTTTTTTTCTCTTTCAAGTTTCTTTCAAGCTTCCTACATGACAGCATTTTGCTCTTGCTGTTCCTCATATGTATTGGAGAAAAAAAAATGCTATATGCAGAGCAGTGAATTAAGGATGTGGCACTTCATAAAGCACACAAGAACAAGCATATCTCCATCCCACCACTAGTCAAAGCGACCTCAACCCACTGTTGAGGTTGCTGGGAGCACTAAGCCAGCACAGCAAGGAAAGCCGTGTAGTGATGCTACTCCAGTTTCTCAAACTAATTATATGGCACCAAATACAGCAGGGCATTTGGCTAAAGCACTAATCTATGACTGCCTAAGCTGTTTAATTATTAACATGCTCTTTGGTGCAGTTTTATATTTGTGTCAGCCAGTGGTCTCCCAGGCAGTGCCCATGTGTACTCTGGGGAACAGGAGTGCTCTCAGAAGGTTGTGTAGAGACCATGGTGTGCACTTTGTCTTTCCACCTTGTAACGTTCTCCAAAGCCATCCCAGAAGGCTTTGTATGGTAAAACACGCTTACATGACCCTATATCACATTTCATGAAGGCACCTCAGGTCTGCAGAAATTTTGTTTTTTCCATTTAATTTAGCAGTAGAGACACAACCTCCAAGAATGAAAGCAAACACTTTCTTTAGCAGATGAATCAGTTCTGATTCAGAGTATCTTCTACTTCCAATGAGCAAGGAGGAAAATAACCTTTAAGAACCTTCCGAAATCACCTGAATTCTCAGGAAGACCTCCCAATATCTGTCTGCTGGAAGCTGCATTACAGCACCTCTGAGCCCCTCAACAAAGACAAAAATTACTTACACCAGAATAAGTTTAGGTGTAGCCATGGTGTTGTCAAGCAAGCCCAGAATTAGACAATAAGGTCTGACTCTAGTTTTCATCCTGCCTCCTCCTCCCACCTGCTAACTATTTCCTGGATTTCATAAGGCTGTTATCCTTGGTCGTTCTTGATCTTGATCTGCCACTCACTTGTAGGTAAATTTCAAACAAATGTTCATCATTTCTAAGCAGGAAGCTCAGAGATTGATCTCTCTACTCCAGAATCTCCCTCCAGGCAAATTAACATTGTCTTTAGGTGGTTATGCACCAGTTCAAGCTCAACAAGCTTAGAACAGAGCTTATAATCTTTTCTTGTGATCCCTCTGGGCTGTTTTTATCCCGTATAGCCATTATTGTGCTCAACCATGAATTCAGACAGTATTTTCTGCTTGTATCCTCCTTCAGGCAAGGAATCTCGGTTGGGGGTGGGAAAGAGTTATCTTAAAATACCTTAAAATAAAAACAAACAAAAAACCCCAGCCTTTCCTACTTGACTTCAAGGCAAAATTCTCATTCAAACTCCCATCACTCAAGATTCATCTTCTCTAGCTTTAGCTGTGTTAGGTATGTTTAGGGATGCCCAGCATCTAGTGTAAGCTCATGACCTAAGCTCCACGAGCAGTTGGTAAAGGGATATAGGAATCCTCCACAGGTTATGTTTTTCTACCCTTCAGACAGAGAGGAAGACATGATGTTGTCACGGTAAATGTAGCTGTGATGGGCAAATGTATTCCTAGATGTGTTTCCTTCCTCTGAAAATTCAGAGGAGACTGTGTCTTGTCATATTGAACAGTACTATCCCTTTCTTTTCCTCTAGTTCCCAAGGTAATCATATTCATTTGCCTTTGGTATCTTTTTAAATTTAAGTTTTCTTAGGGAAGATCAGTGTGTGTTTCCACAGTACCTAACACAGGAGAATCCTGCTCTGGAACCACAGTTTCATGGCACTGTGGTAAGACAAATAAATAATAATGAATTTAATATAGGAGTAGGATCAAGCACATGCACATCTGCGTAAGAAGCTTTCCTTAGAAAGTCATTGACCTCAATGTGCAGCCAAGGATGAATCTAGCTTGTGACTTCTTCCTAGCACTCAATTTTCTTTTAGTCCTCTTTGGACTGTCAGAGATTGTTATTTTTTTCACACTAAGAAACAAATGTGGTAATATTTTTTTCTTTTTGAATTAAACTATATTTGAATCAACAGGAGTTTTTATAATAAATTATAAAAACACTTATTTAGCAACATCATTACATTGACTATAATCCCATATAAACACATTTAGCTTCTACAGTCACTTGTTCCACCATTCTCCTTCCTTTCCCTTCCATCAGCCCACAGCTGATTCAGCAATTGCTGTGACTAAACTGGTATCTAATAAATGATTGCAGTTTGTTATGAAGATCTTAAAATAAGTTTAACATATTTCAGTGCAAGTTCACATGGACTGCTTTGTCTAACCAGTTTGTAACTGAGAAAACTTAGTCCGTTTGTATTCATCAAGCAGATTTGCACCCAGAATTTGTTGATATTTGAGTGTTCCTGAAAGTTTTGAACAAGGACTACTCTTAATATCAAGACTTTAGACTAGCTGCATGCAGAAACATGAAATGATGTCCTTAGAGCTCATAGCAGGGCACTCTATATGGCCAAGATTTCATAGACAAGCTTTCATATGAGATTGTTTTCCCTCACTGAAAAGAAAAAAAACATTGAAGACCCAAGCTTAAGGTGTATTGAAAAGTATTGCCAGACTGAGACCTGCACCATCTTTGTGCAAGGGTAAATATATTGTTGTCACAATCAAGTCTCAAAGTAACAAGCAGAGGCTACTGTAGTTTCTGTACTGTACCTCTGAGCCCCTGAAATTTCTTCTCTTTCTTTATCATGTATTTTAAAATTCACTTCATTTCCAACAATACTCATTATTCATGTGTGAATGAAGCAGGATGCTATGCTGCTTTTGTTTTGAGAAACAAACTTTTAACCCTTCAATGTGAGTACTTGGCCATTCACTTTTAGATTTACAGAGTGGTAATAATTACCTTCACTGAAAGGAAATTTTACTCAAGAGTTTTGAGAGAGAATAGCTCAGATGATACTTCAAAAGAAGGGAACAGGGTAAGTATTCTACCACACACAACCACTCAAACAAATGCTTAAAAAAGGGATTTGATTCAATAGGTGTTCACTTTGCATAATGAATTATCTTTATGCACCTATAGTTAATTAGTTTGTAAGAGTTTGACATTAACTTTCATGTTATGAGTTACTTCTCACCCCAAAAGTGTAAAAAATACTTTAATTGAAAATTTAGGTTTCTTTTCTGAATGTCTTGAGTCTTCAGTGGAGCATCCAAGCACGCACTTAACAGTAATTGCTTTTCATGGGACTTCAAGTTAAGTGTACGATTAAATGTTTTGTGGCATAAGTAAAAATTAAGCATATTCTTATATGGCCAGTGGAATTTGAGACTGGTACTCAAGTTATTGGACTTACCAGATATATTCCTGCCACTTTTTGAACAGTCCATGGCATAAAGGCACTAGGAATATCTAAAATGGAAAGGTGTTGGGTTTGTAATGTCCTCAGTGCAGACAGATCCTGAAATTTTTGCAGAGCCCTGAAGCAGACCTAGTAGTGCTAGATCTGAAGACTGGAAGGGTCAGCATAAGGGTCTTAACTTTTTATTGAGATTTTTCTGCATTAATATTTTCCCCACTTTTGGGAACCTGTTTGTTGGCTAACACAAGGTCGAAGCATGGTTGTGATATAGAGTAACCACCTGGTTGGTTTGTTTGAGACCACGGGAAGGCTTACTGAATTCTTTGTTCAGTCTTCATATATTTTACATCCTTCTGCTTCAATATGCATCATATATATATTCTAATACAGAAGACAGAAATATGTTGTTCACTTTGAGACAATTGTAAATATCTCAGGTCATTACATGACAGGTGTGAAATGTGAAGTGAGGGACAGGCAGCTGAAAACTAGGAGGGGGATTTAAAAGCAGGCAAGCTTTGATTGCCTGTATAGGAAAGCAAACACTCAATTTGTCAGCCCAGCACTGAAAAAAGCTGCCACAGGATCTTTAACAGGACAAAAAGTAAGGCCTTGTTTATTTACTCATAAGTACACACACACACGCAGAAAAGCGGAGGTAATTGGACAACATTCATATGATTCCTGTATTTGTGTCTGAGTTCATCTAGCAGTAAATGTTAAGGTCATTCCCAATTTCAAAGATTAGTGCAAGATTAATCTTCCTCTGAACTCAAGGCAATTGCAAAAGTTCAACAGAAATGTGCTTTACTCGTATTGAAAGAAATTCAAGCAGGGAATTAGCAGACTTAAATCTGTGCCCTGCTTAAAGTCTATTTCTCCCATATGGCTTCGTGATTTCAGTCATAAAAGATGTGTTTGAGGTGTAACTTCTTTTACTTTGCTCACACCTTGGTGACACTGGCTTCTGCAAGAGGCTACGTCCACGGGGTAGTGATTTTTCATCTTCATAAGTAAACCCACCGATTTTAAAAAAGGAAATAAGAAAAGAAAATCCTGGTGTTAAATGGACACACACACACACACAAGATAGTCAAAGAGCACATATTCTTCTGAGACTTCAGGTAAAGGAAAAGAGACATAAGTGGATCTGTAGCCTAAACTTTCTTACTACCTGCTGAAACAAGGCAAAGAAAAAGCAATAAGACAGAACAGGATCCTTTCCTGCCTTGGTCTCTAATGTGCTTCAGACTTCTCTTTTACCACTTTGGCATCTTACTTTCATATTTTGACTGCCTACTCCATATTTTTTAAATATTTGTGAACTTAAAAGTGCATTTAATTTCTAACTAATGTTGTATTTGCTCTTTGACGTGGAACAATATCTTAGAGCAAAGCAGGACTGGACATTCAGATCAGGTATATCAGATTACTTTCTACTCCCACTATTCTGTCTTTCCAACTGTTTTGAATGGGCTTCACCAATAGTAAATCAGTGTCACACACTGAATGGAAGCTTGATCTACCCCTGCGATGATCTGTACATATGGGAACTCAAGTTTTGATCTTCAGTGCCATGAACCACACTTCAGATACATGGCTGGAATAGCCCAAAGTAGGCAAGGAGAGTTCCCCAACAACCACAGCTCAGAGCATGTGACTGTGGTCACTTGCAACAGCATCCGCATTAGGAACTTCAGCACCGAGCATCAAGAGAAAGGACTCCTGCCAAAAATCTGGGTCATTTCTGGAGCAGCTTATGTCCTTAAAATTCGCAATCCTAGTAGACTACCAAGACCTATAGTTATTTTGAAACCTTCTAAGAAGAGGAAATACACTTTTTATGTATGACGCACAGACACCACCTGAGCTGAAAGCAGAGGTGGCAAAGAAACAACTGCCTATTTCATCTTACACTAAACAGTGCAGCACCTAACTGAAATACCATCTCACAAAAAAATCAGTGCAGTGTTGCAATAGCTGTAGGAAGACCTACTTTTCAGCCAAACTCTGATTTAGCTGTATTTCTCCCAGTTCACTAGATAGACCAGCTTCTGATAGATCAGGGAGACATGTACCCCACTCCAATGTGCGATGTGACATATTCAAAGAAGCTAAAGAGCAGTAAGAAACCAGGAATTGAAAATCACTAGTCCATGACAGAAGGTAAAAGCAATACCGAATGAAAAAGAAATGTCTAATGAATATTGTATCTATAAGGACAGAGATTCGTCATGTCCCCCCAGAGAAGACACCTGTTCAAATATCCTTGTCAGATTGATAATTAGAAAGGTGACTTTTATGACTGGGATGCTAACGAGCAAAGTCACTCATTTTGCTGCAAAGTGTTCCCAGACTAGGATGGATAACAAGTGAGCTGAACTGTTACTTGTCACCATAGGGATCAGAGGGTCCCTGATCACAAGAAATGAAAGCTGTGAACACTAGATGTTTCAGTGTTTTTCTAAGTGCAAAAAGTATTGGGACACTTTGGGCAAGGTCTGGGGTCTGAGTGCTTCATGCCACATGTCTTAACTGACCATTTGTGAGCGTTTCCTTTTATTACTTAAAAAAATAAAGCAAACTAATAATTTGTCAACAGGACATTCTTGCTAATTCATGTAACAAAATCCTTCACAGATGAGAATAGAGGGTGATTCACGCAAGATCTTCAGTCAAAACACTGGATGCTTTCCTAGAAGGTACAATCAATGCCAGGGGCTGAGACTGTCTTCACTTACGTGAAAAGCCCTATCACTGACAAAATCCAAGTTAGAAATGAGATCATGTCAGATGGGACATGACAACCACTTTTAATATGCCATGTGAGAAATACTGTAAAATCTCAACGGCTGATCTTACCCTACATTCATCATTGGCAAATTCCCAGCAGTTTCTTTTTTCAGATTTCCTTTTTGAAAGTAACACTTTCATGAGCATTGCTTCATATACAAGACTTTTTGTGAAATTCTTTGCAGTTCTTAGACAGAAGATGCAAACAAAAATATGCTTGTGATTTATTATTACACACACTCAGACTTTGTAGTGAAGCTAGATTCTAGTCAGTTCTTTTAAAATAATTGAATACTACTATCAGAGAGGGAGAAAGTAATTCACTGACTGCAGTGGTTGAAAAGAGCTGACATAAACACAGAATTAACCAGGAAACTATCATCTAAGTGTTCCCTGTTTCGTAGTAGTGGCCATCTGGCCAAACCTGAAACATTCCCTGCCATACCTTGTGAAGAAGAAGGCAGTCTTGTGTGAAATGTTCATGTGAGGTGATGAAAGGAAAATGCCCTCCTGAAAAGAATTCTGATGCAAATTCTGCACTGAAAGATGTGTGTGAACCTTTGATTACAGTAATTATGATTTCATGTTGATAAAGCATTTCTCATCCTGGGTCCCACAGTGCCCTATGTAGGATCGCACTGTTGAGGTGTTGACACGTTTGACAGTAGGATATCAGCAGGCTAAATCAAGGCATCTTAAGTGTGGCATTGAGGAAATGAGAAAATGCTGTGTTGAGAAAGAAAACTTGCAAACGTAACCCAAATGCAATTGCAGAGCTCGAAAAAAATGTCTAGTTTTAACAAATTATTTATAAGCCAAGTTTGCTGCATCTTTGAGGCTATCTCATGACTTTTAAACACCAGTTGTTGTCGATATTGACAGTGCAAGCTTTGATTTCAAGTGCTTAGATCCTTCTCTTTTCACAGTCTTTTTTTAGATAGTGTCATACCCTAGGGTTACTTCAGAACATTCAGTTCTTCAGCCTGGGAAGAATGGCCACAGATCCTACCTAACTATTTTAAATCGAAAATTCTTCTCTCCTGTACACTCCTTTTCAGACAAAGGAGAGAAATGGCCATCTTCTGATGACAGCTCAGATTTCGGAAGGGTCTGTGTTCCTAACCTCACGTCCTGCTTTAGACACCAACAGGTCAATGTGAGAAGACTAGGACATACTGGGTAACTTTTGCTTTAATTTATGGTAGTGAAGGATGTATGAGCAATATTGAAAGACTCACTACCTTTTTTTTACCCACTGACTGCTTTATCTATCCGTCAAGAGGTGGGTATTTGAAGGGTGTAGACTTATCCAACTAGAGAACCTTAGATCTCCCTTCTAAAGGAATGTGTCTAAAGATCTAAAATTGTTATGCCAGTAAAAGACTATGAGCAAAGGATGATGGTTTTGAACCTGACAAGACACCTGTCCAAATTTCAAACTCTTTTCTGCCATTTAGAGCATCCTGCAGAACTGAGGTCCTGGGGCAGGTTTGCTAGTAACCTATATACTAGCATGTCCAGTGGTTCTGCTTTCGGTAAGTGGGATGCTTAGGAAGACATCAATTCTAAAAAGTACCCTGTTTTTCTTCTGCATTTCAAGACTGGTTTTCATTCACCATAGGTTACAGCAGGAAAAAAAAAAAAAATTCTCTGAGGGTTGTGCTTTGAATTGCCAGGAGGGCTGACCTCCAACATTCTCTTCTAGCTGGTACTTAATGACATAAAGACTTACTCTTTTTAAAAAAATAAAACAAAATATGCTAAGTTTTCACAGACATTTTGGAGCTGGGGAGCAGAGTGTTCGGGAAAGTGCAGAAGAAAGATTTGTATTATAACTTTACTAGGAGACAATGTGCTCTAATTAGATGGCAGCAGGCTTGCAATATCCACACAGCCTTACTTGCATTATTAATATTTTATGCTAACTGGGACCCATCATGCATTCTTTAACATTTACTTTTTGCGCTTCACAGGTTACAGACAGGTCTTCACTTTCCGTGTCTATATAAGAATAAATTAAGGTCTTTAGCAAACATTTTACAAAAGAAATTGGGAATATTTTTGCCATAGAAAGGTAAGGATTATGATTTACCCACTGCTGGGACATTTACTTATACTGCAAATGGTAGAAAAGATAGAAAATTTCCTTGAAAATTGCTTGGAATTATATGTATACAAAAGTCCTATATTTATCTGTGTGTAGAGGAGGGTAGCTGCAGTACATTTATTTTGCAACTAGGTTTATATGCATTCTGCCATACACAGGTTTAGCGTGGAAGTACAGTGGGTATGATTCCTCATTACAAATTCAAAGAAATAAAATTGCCCAGACACCTCTGGCCTATATTTTCAGGAGTGCATGCCCAGCTTGCCTTCATCTGACATTTCAAGATGGCATTTTTAAATGAATTTTAGTTTATTGACAAGCACCTGCTCATATAGGGTCACCACTAAAATGAACTCCGCTGTGAAAATGCATTTTCTGCACAGATGTTATTGCCTGGATGTCCTTTGGTTAGAAATGGACCAAGAGCCTGGTTTCATCACTTTGGTGAAGCCTTCCCTGGCATTATAAAAAAAATTGTGGTTTTTCTTCAGAGTCCAACATATAGGGTTTGACAGCATAATGGAAAGTACTACTGGAATGATCACTTCTTAGCTAGGGTAAAATGTAACGTCAAAAAGTTCATCCTTACCTTGCAGTAGTAAGCTACTTGATCACATTTTTCAAGTGCTACCATTAAGAGTTTTAGGTGTTCAAAAAACATGTAGATATGGCACTTCAGGACATGGTTTAGCAGGCATGGTGGTGTTGGGTTGATGGTTGGACTTGGTGATCTTAGAGGTCTTTTCCAACCTTAATGATTCTGTGACTCTTTAAACACACTTTCCACAAATGTTGTAGAGCCAGCGTTTCCCTGCTTTACTTCTGACATTGAGACAAAAGAAGAAGCTTAATAAATTGAAACATTATTAGAGTGTATGGTTTCTACAGCTGGTCCTGACACCCATATCGTGCTGTAGGAGGCAGGTGGGTATCAGCAGACCTTTCATGGTCACAAGACAGTGGTGATCGATATTCACTTACCCCGAATTCTTGTCCTCTAACTAAGAGCAGACTTTGGGGTGGAGGGGGAAGTAGGGGCAAAAGTTTGCTGGGAAAGAGAGCTGTCAGTTAAAATCACAAAGCAGATATGTAAGAAAACAGCTGAGGCTTTCATACCAAGTTTTTCCCTCAAGTTCCAAGGAAGTAGAGATCCGTCTCTTTAAAATAATATTCTGCTGTGTGGGCTTCTTAGCCTGCAAAGGCGCTTCCTTTTCTGTTAATTCCTACTTGCCCTACTTTTCTCTTTCCTATCAGTGTTTTCTGTTGACTTATAATTCCCTCCATCTCTCTCTCCATCTTTCTTATTAAGTCTGTTTAATTGTTTCTCCCTTTTACTACTTTAGAACAAAATCATGTTGGACTTCTGTTTGGGTAGTTCTTTTTAATCTTAAAAATCACTTGCCTTGCATCTTCCATCTCCTTTAGAGGGGAGTTTTGTTTCATATTTGGTCTTTCTTCAGCTTCTTATATATCTTTTGATTTTTTTTTTTCCTTTGCAGTTTGATATTTTGTTGAGATTCCTTTTTACTGTTACACAGTTAAATTGCTCTTTCTCTGTTAGGCCTCTGACCTCATAACCCTATATCTTCTTTATCCATCAAAAAAATCAGAGTAAAAAGGAGAAGGGAAAAGGAAAGGGGAACTCACTAAGAGGGAAAAAATCAATACATTATACGCATGACACTCATTTGTGGGAACTGAGATGATTCTGTACTATCTATATTACTGAAGCATCTATGAACTTTACCAGCATCAAGGTCTCGTTGTGCTTCACAAAAGACCATCCTTGGCTTAAAGAGTTTATACTCTAAGCAAACAGGGCGTATAAACAGTAGAAGGCAGGCGGGACTGCTATCTGCCTCACACAGATAGAGAATTGAGATTAAAGACAAGGTTTTCGAAAGAACTCAACTACAATTTAGGAAGCGAAATAAGCCCAAATTCATCTGCTCTAGATTTTGTGTTCATCCCTCGGCCTGATATGTCCTTTGGGCAGGCTCTAGGTCTTCAGAGACCGCTGACATATGGACTTGAGTGAGAGTCATGCAAGAAGAATGACTTTAAAGGCTAGAATTTCCTCAGGATGTTGGATCTGAGGTGGGGAGCTAAGCTGGAAAATCTGGTCACAAATGTCACAGAAAGAATTGAGCACTTTTGAATTTGTTGCTTACTGCTTGCAGAGCACAGCAGAACAGCAGCCCCAGCGACTTGCTGGGTGCTTTCACTGGGGGCTCATCTTTTTTTCTGATCGTTGGTCAATTAGAAAGGCTGTGTTTACTTGGGGAATTACATTCAGCAGGATTTGTGCTTTTGCTGATTTGCTGTAGGAAATGTTTGTTTCTTATGTATTTATAGGATTAAAAGGGACTGAGGGGGGAGGAAGGAGAGAAGGAGGAAAGGACAGCGGGAAGGAAGGAAGATTGGGAAGGTTTACCCAGAGGACCAGGCAATAGAATGCAACAGCTCTGAAATAAGTCTTCTAAATTATCACTGCAACTATCAAAACAAATCTGAACAAGTGTCTTACAAAAAATTGTACCCTTCATACTTCTCCATGACTCCATGGTGGCATGCTTGATTCTCAGTCATCTAAATGAAACTAAGAAAAATTATAAGGAAGAGATTTTGTGGGAGACAAAGCTTTTTTTTTTTAAGGGCAAAAACAAGGCAAAAAAAGCATGCCAAACCCAGTACTTTCAATGCAAGTTATCTATCTTTAAATAATTCTCTTTCTGCAAGTAATATTATAGAAGTTTTAGGCTTATTGTGTAGACTTGGACAAATCCAGAGTTTGACTGACAAGGTTCCTTGAAGAAATTGTTTTCTGTTGTCTCTGTTCAAGTAATGAAAGAGCTTCAATCAGGGAAGGAAAAAAAAAGGCAATTTAACACTGAGGACTTTGCAGTGAATCACAATGTGCCTCTGATTCAGTGAATTTATCACCATGTTTCATTTGCGTAAACATGCTGTTGATTAGAGTCCAAGCCAAATTATCAATCAGGCAGCATGACTGATGTCTGTTTTAACATTGAATTCACACCATATTTTATTTAAAGACAAAAGCAATATTATGGGATTTACTAGCGTCTTTTTATTGTTGCATTAAGAATTCCAGGCTTTAGCATCCCTGCAACACATACGTGCTGAGTAGGTTACTACAAGCTGTTGAAGCCAGTGATTTGTTTGGCAAAGCTATTCATTAACAAACCAGGTTTGTACATATATTACTGGAGTTAGCAAATCACTGTCTTTGAATCATTCCAGCCAAAAAGCGGTTTGTAAATGCTGCTGTGTAGCTTCCAAATGTATTTGGAGAAAAACACTCGCTCTTTCTACGACATCACATTTCACTAGTAAGGGATGAACATGACAGCAGAAAAGTTCACATAATAAAGCCTAAAATACAGGGCAGCATTTCTAAACCTTCTTAGGATCAGATTTTCAAAGATCTCCAGGCTCCTATGAATGTAAACAGACACTTTCTGGGATTTTCTGAGCATGCCTACACACATTAGGTTCCTGAAGTACTGTGGGAAAATATAGGTTATAATTGGGCCATTAATTATTTTTAAAATGCATATAGAAGACGATCTGTGAGTGATGATGACTGTGAATGAGGAGAAGTGGTCTGGTTTATATATGTCTTCCTGTCTATGTGAATATTCTTCATGATGTCTTTTCAAAATATTCACTTTGGTAGGATTTATCCAACAGCCAGACATCAAATACAAACTAATTAAGTCATACCCCGTTAAGTAACTCCCTCACTGGAAACAGGTAGACTCTCCTGATGGATTTCAGGCTAGCAATTTGGTTATCCATCTCAAGGCAAGATGAATAGCCTTGTAAAAATATCCTTCACTTTATTGTTCCTGCAGACAATTAACTTTGATCAAACACTTAACTCTTGCGTGTCGAAAGGTCAGTTAGGAATTCTCAGTCTAACAGTTTCAACTGAGGGTTAAAGCAACATTTATTGCCCAACCGCCTTTCAGATAACACCCTTATACTCACAGCTATTACTCTAGACATAACTTAAATTATGTTAAAAATACCTTATAACATTTCATTTGTCAGTGGCAGCCAATCAGACGATCGACAAAGAATTGACGGATTCTTTTTCTATTGCATTAAAGAATAAACAAACAAATAAACAAAATTAACAGGGTTGTATATTCATGTTCTTAATTTTTACATTCTTTTAAATTATAATATATGCAAATATTTGAAAACAGAGTTATCTAAAAATAAATATTGCATCAGTAAAATCCAATTACCCTTTCATTAAAAATTATTTTAGACAAAAATAAAGATTTTTCTCATCATTAACAAAAAAAGTGCATTACTCTAATTCCTAGAAGCTCAAGCAGAAATTAAAGCCTCATTTTGCAACCTACTCTACCTATCTGGAGACCTCAACTCCTAAAAAACCTTGGACCAAGATAAGAAATTTAAACTATTTATTACCTTTTAAAACTGGAGAATAACATTAGATGTCACTTGGGTACTGGACACTATAAAGGTTAAGTGGGTCCTAGTGTGTTTAAGGAGTGGACGATGTAACAAGTTTGTGGAAAAATCCTCCATTTCAGACAGAAATTGTCTTACCTGCAATAGAATAACCATCCTCTCTCCCTGGTCCGAACTAAGTCAGAATATAAAATCTTCAGTGAGTCTGTAGTTCAGAATAAAATCATATTCAAGGACTACTGAATTCTTTTTTCTTTTTTTTTTTTTTAATATTGATGCCCATGGAGTGCTTCATGTACTCTATGAATATTTAAAAAGAGATATCTAATCTTTAATCTCCTCCACTTTGAGATAACTTACCTACAACTTGAGGAGCTTGTATCTCAAACTAAACGGCTACTCAATACTTTGCATTTGACTGTGCAGCTGGCATAAAATGCAGCTTGAGTGCATGTGTTTATAGATGGAAAGTCACTAAATCTAATTTTTTTCCTCTCTAATTGCATTTGGTGCCATTAGCTACAAAAATGTGACCCACAGAAACTTAATGCTTCTGCTTGCATTACCTCACCTCCCATGTGGATACACACTCCCCGCTAACTCTCTCCTTGTCAAATCCAATGATTTACTACCACTTGTGAGAACAATCTGCTGCCATTCCTGTATTTCCCCAGTTGTACTTACCAGGAGCTTGGTTGTATCCTTCCAGGCTACCACTAGTGATTGACAGAACATATTTCTAGACGAGGCAATGTGACAATAAAGACCTGAGCAGCCTTTTCATCTTTGACAAGCACAGATATGAGATGAATGTTTGCATCACATGGTTAAGGCAACGAGTTTGGAAAAGCAGGTTATAATCTGTGATGTCACATAAATCACTTGCTTTGGGATTCAGCTGTCTAAAGACATATAGGTGTCCAGGGCTACTTGAGACACACCAGAGAGAGGCACTCTGCTTCTAGCTCTCTGTAGGACACTGATATATCTGCCAGTACTACCGGGTATCTCATATTCTCAGGGTCATCTCAGACAGCATTGACTTCACCCTTATTTCCATTCCTTCTCTATAAAGTTATTGGTGTAGTAGTTCATGCTGGTGTCACTGTTGTTCTCAATGATATGGCAGAAAGGGGCATAGGCTTGTCAAGCAATAACTTCAGCCTGACAAATTTTGATTTAAGCATCAAATAGAGAAAACAGACATTCAACAAGTGATCAGGGAGCACACAGGATGAAGGAGACTTTTTACATATGTGTGCGTGTATGTGTATAGGCCAGATGTGCCCTGGAGAGGTTGGGGACATCTAGTAGTGACAGAGGAGTAGGTACCTATCCCCTCATAGCAGGATCACGCACATCAGAACGACCACTGACCTGGTGGATGGAGCAATGAGTTTTTGCAGAATCTGTCAGTTCCCAGACAGGAACTTACAGCTTACATAAAATAAATCATGATAAAAAAGAATCTTGCTACAATTTTTCCTGTTACAATGAGCAAGTCAAAAAGGACACAGTGTGGCCGTTCCTTTTAATGACAACAAAACCATCTATTTTCATACCACAAATAGGAAGAACACGTGGGCATTTGCTGCATTATTTTAATGCTTTCTTGAGGCTCTTAATTTGAACAAGGGGATCTACCCAGAAGACTAAGGAGACTCCAGGTTTCTTAGTTTTCAGACGGCATTCCAGTTGCATACAAGATTATTCTCCATGTGCCTAAAGAGCTCTCTGCACTCCCCATAACACCTACCACCTGCCCCAAGTCCTGCAAGCAGCTGATCCAAAATCATTCCTAGCATTTTGACTCTTCTTTATACCAGAAAGGAGGCTGGATGAATCAGCATGAAAAGAAAAATTCTTATTGTTTTAATAAAATGCAAGTGCATAACCTATGCAGAGTACATAAATCTCATATGAGAAAGGAAATCTTTGCATTATTCCTCATTGCACGAGGTCTATGTAGGAATGCTGATATTGGCGTTTCAAAAAAAAATAAAATAAATCTGTCTTTGGAGGGCCCCAAGGGACTGTTATTAGCTGCTTTTACTGAAGCCAGAGTTATTCTTTAATATCTCTAAAAATGTGTCACCCATTAGACAGGGTCACCCATGTATGTCACCCATGCAGGATAGGTCTAAAGCATTATCAAACAGCCGTGACAGAGACAATTGCTTACCCAGTTGGGAAATGGCTCACTGAGGGCAGGATTGTATCAGGTTTACAGTAATACTGAACATTTACACTAGACTGTGTGTCCGATTCGTGAATTGCTCACCCATGTTGGAAAAACTTTGCCACTGGCCATTTCAGGGCTATCATAGCCAACATTTCAACTCCATTGCCACTAAAGGATCGGATGGTAGGCAACCAAACAGACTGCATCCAAGATAAACTGGGCTTGTTATGGCTTTTTGATGTCATATCTCCTGCCCAGTCGTTCATATTTACGTGTCAGCTTGAAGCATGCTTGCTAAATCCCCCAGTGCTGGACATCTCTGATTTGTGGGAAAGGTCCTGGAAAAGTCACATTTTTTTCCTCTGTAGCCAGAGCAACCTCCTGTGCTCTGGTAGTCATGGGACTCACATATGCTGTCTGGATCAGAGCATGCTCTCCCAGCCCCTGGGCTGGCTGCTCCTGATTTACCCCAGCCTGGGGCTGTCTCTTCAGGAAGACTTTAATTTGAAGTGGGAACCTGTGCAAAAGCACCTAACTGCCTTGTCTTTGCTAGGCTTTTATCTCAAAGTAATGATGCCAAGTAAATTCAAGTTAAGAACAAGTCTTTTTTTTCTTTCTTTCTTTTCTTTCCCAAGTGAAAAGGAAAGCCAGATCACAAAGATGACTTCTAAAGCAGCATTGTTTTCAAAGCAAGCTGAAAGCAAACTGCAGCAATCTATCAGCCAGACGTCACTGCGCAGTACACTAATTTCCCATTTCCACTTCATTTTGTGTTTCGCACTGTAATTTGTACATCTCAGAACTGCTACTGTAAAACCTCAGACAACCTCAAAAGAAAAAAGAAAAGAAAGAAAGAGTGAAAAAAAGAAACCCTAAAGCAAACCAGGAATAAAAAGCCACAACAAAAACCTCGAAGTGTCTGGACTTATCTAGAATATCAATGTGTCCACAACAAAGGCTCTTTGTGAGTAAGCCCAATCTGCATTGCCAGTGCTCTTAATTCTACAAACTTTTCACATCTACTTAATTGTTTTCTGTGTTAAATCACACTTTTACATCTTTAAATATATATATGTATAATGAATTCACTCTCTGCCTTAAACCTTAAATGTGATCTATCGAGATGCGAAAATGATGGCTCTTTTGTAGCTGTGAAGAATTTCCATACACAAGCTCTAGGAGACCCTGACATGTTCTTCAAAAATTAAATAACGTGTATTCATCTGACAATGGACTAGTCTTGTACAGTAAGAGAATATTCAATCAGCTGAAACAGATGCTTAGAGGAAATCTCCTTCTTGAGGCAACATTATGTTACTGACAGGTGTATAAAAGAGTCTTCATCTTCAGACCAAAGATGCAAAATCAAATGCAAAATCCTTTGTATGTTTTTTTTCTTGGAGATGAAAACCAATCACTTTTAATGGGAAACCGTAGCCATTTTTGCAGCTGATGTCAGTTTTGTTTCAATGTGCAATGCAAAAATTAGCTGTGAGCAGAGCAGTGCTGGGGAACCGCTCACACCCCACAGAGTAAGGCATTCCCACTCTCTGGGTGTCTTATACCCAGCCAGGGGTTGAAAGGGGACCTCAAAGGCAGCTATATAGGAGGAATAACTCCAAAGGGAAGAAAAATTCCAGTATGCTATTCTGTATTACCCTACACAGGAAAAGAGCTGTTGTGCTCCTCACATTGCATATATGGCTCATTTGCTAAATGCTGTAGAGAAAAGGCTTAAAATCTACCTGCATTTCATGTGATACGACAAGGGATTTCAGACAGGCCTATGCTCTTTTTGACAGCTTTGGGAGGCAGGGAAAAACCACTGATGACTGAGGTGTGTACTGGGCAAGCGAATTAGGATTTAACTTACTCCTGAATTTTCTAGCTAGGTAATGAACTTCCAGAAGCAACTGAGGCAAGTGCATTAGTGATTTCTGGTGTTGCTTTTAGAAGACGTCTATAGGTCTTCTGCACGTGTTGGCACTCCCACCCGGCATCACACGTTTCTAGGCCATTTTCACAGCTGCACAATTAATCCAGGTGGTACCCATAAGGTAGAAATCAGCACATTAAGAAATATGAATAAATCAGACAGATCAGGCTTCAGAAAGGAGACAAGAAACTTCCAGAAAAAGAATTAATCAGGCAAACCCGCATTTTCAAACAGGAAAGCATTCTGTCAGAAGTATCTGACCAGTTTTACACAGCAACTGCATAAATTGGTGCTTATGCTTTTGCCAGGGGGCAGGGAAGGGGAGAAGGCTCTTCATGAAGTTCTCTCACTTTCAATTTTTTTTTTTTGTTCTAATTCCCTCCAGAATATCAAAGACTTTTTTTCCAGGGCATGAGGAAAGAAAAATTCACTGTTGTGTCTTCTCTGATTGAAAGAACTCTCAGTTGCATGGAGTCAACTTTACTGTCTGTCTTCAGAAGGCTCCTTTTGCTTCACAACTGCAGGATTTGGGTTGGGGGAGGTTAGTGGGTTTTTTTTCCTTTTCTTCTCTTCTTTTTTGTTTTTCTTTCACACTATGTTTTACATTTTAACAATTTCTTGGGTTTAGTCACAAATGCCTGCGGGTGCTTTCAGTGCCTCTCACTGTCTCCAGCAACAATTATCCCAGACCAGCTCCATTGCAGAGCCTCATAAAAATATCCTTTGAGATACAGAGACAGTCTCCCTCTCACACAAGGGTTACAACTGTCATTCTCTGTCAGCTATTTTCTGTGGGAAATTAACTTGCTGCAGGAGATGGGGCAAGTCTCATTGAAGTAATCTGTGATGAATGGTTTCTTGGGGTGGATTTCTGGTTCTTTTTGGTAATAGATTCAACAGATCAGTGGCCAAGACTGTATTGTCTTAAGTTTTTGTATGCCATTGATGAACTTCAAATTGTCCACTGGTACTCAGAGATACATGCCTTTTATAAACACGGGCTAAGGATGTTGATGCAGATGTCTTTATCATCCAAACAGCTCAAAGTGCTTTTCAAGCCCTCATTTAAATGCAGTGCAGCTCTCACCACTGTTCTGGCACAGCTTCGCTTGGAGCTGGGTGATGCTCGTACCAAATGTAAATCATTACACTGACCAAATCCATGGACGTCGTCCTCAGCTGTACTGTAGCTGTTTTGCAGCTTACTGCCAGTATGAAATAGCCCAAAGGTCACTGTGACCACAGGAGGACTGTGGCCACAATCCTAAAAACCTGCACAGCCAAAGTAACGGTTTCACCCTGACCAGGACAAGTGATGTGGCTGACGATCAAGGGCTTTTGCTGGGAATGCACATGTCCAGATTTGGTTGGCCAGTATCCAGCTGTCAGAACAGATTTTGGGGCAGTTGGCATAAGTTAATAGCAGGAACAAAAAAGCAGAAGAAGGTTGTTTTTCACCCTCTCCACTGAACTGGTGCATTGTCTACACTATGTAAGCTATTTTGGTGTTACTCTTGATATTGCATGTTCAAAATCTCCATGCTGAAAACTATTTACTTGGAACTGAGGAAAAGATGACTCTCAGGGCACGGGAGGTGAGGATTTGGTCTTATAAGATGAAGTCTTTCAAATCGTTCCTTGTACAAAGGACTGCTGAGTACACATGGATGAGGGCCTCACTTGTAATACTCTATAAATGCTCACATTTAAGAAAAATGTAAGTATTATACAAGATGTTCTGCTAGATAAGAGCCACAATTTGCCAGCTTCCACCTGCTTTGTCTTATTAAAAAGTAAAATTTTACTCTTTCGGGTGGATCAACACTTAACTCCAGGGGGGTCTTGGACCATGACCATGGCCTCTGAGTGTTTCAAGAGAGAAATTATAATTCTCAGTCCTCTGGGCTGAACATATGTTTGGGGCTGGCAACTTGTTCTCCCAGCAAGCGTGTGCCGGTCAGCAGGGCTGGGGCTTTAAAGACCTTTTTTATACAGTCACTAAGTGAAATCACCAGAGTGTGGTCAGAAAGCTACAGCAGGATGCACTCAGTTGGGCAACAGCATTGAATCTGTGTTTCTTTTATCCCTATTCAGCACAGTTTTGTGCGTGTTGTCTCCAATTCTTTGAATCTCCTAGCTGAAGGAACGCTCCAAGTAGTTCAAAGGCACACACAAACTATTTCCCTTTTTATTTTTTCCCTTCATATTTGTACAGGAAGGGTCTGAGCACCCCATTGCTTGGCTGGGGAGAGCACCTAAATGAGCGCTTGGCACATGGCAGCAGCATCCTGCAAAAATTGCTGCTTTGCTCTTTGAAAAATGCCACTGAGCTTATGAAAAACAATCTTCTGACATAGGCTAAAGGAGTAAATTACAGTACAAAGTTCATGTATGATATTAGTAGCAGAAACCAAACGATAGAGTCGCAAGGCCAGCCTCTCAGTTCACCAGCCCCCGGATCAGCCCACCACAGGGTCATGGGGTGAAACCTTCCCTCTGTTGAATTACTGGCATTGTGATGTTGCCGTGCAAAATGGGTAACCTCCGCTGCATACTGCAATTTGAATTTTGGCACTGCCTCTGCCATCAAAAATTGTGGTGCTGGGAGCCATGTAACTACCTACCTACAGAGATCACAGCTAAAAGGGCTCAATACTCTGGTCAAGACAGAGTCCTCTCGTACTGTGATGGCAGCCAAGCACATGTGGTGATGGGGACAAACACCTCTAAGTGGTTTTTACTCTCCTAATCACTGAGCTGCTCCTTTCATTCCCTTTGTCTTTTGCTGACTTTTTTCCTGCTGCTTCTTTGCTCACTGTCTCTGCCTTATCTCCCTCCGTGTACTAGTGCCATAACCACTAAATCCTCTCTCAGCTGCTTTGGCATTAACTGCTGTTGTCACCAACTACTTCTTGTCAACATTACTTGATCTCCTTTGTGCTTCACCCTGTCTCGATTCATTCTGCCTGAAATTCATCAGTATATACAGGGACAAAGATATAAGGAGAGAGAATTCTGCCTTTCAATCCTTCTTTATTTTGAAAAAAGTCCCTCTGCCTACATGCACAGATGAAAAAGCAATTGATTTATGTTGCTGCAACTCCACTGATTCTACCTGAAGTTACTCTAATTTCTACTGTTGTAAGGGAGATTAAAATCCATCTCAGAGTACAGTGCCTCACTGCTGTAGAATTGCTTTTGACTGAATAAGAGGAGGCATATTTCCAGCTTGAAATGCATTTTCTTTGTTATCTGATGCAAAAGGCTCAGTGAAAGACTGTTATTGGAATTCTCTGCAAATCACCTGAATTACCAGTAATCCTTTAGCAGCCCGTGAGCAATAAAATGCCATGTGGTGGGGGAAGTAATGTTTCTGCATGCTGTGGATGCAGTGGAAGCACAAAGACTGGCTGCCAGACACATACCCGGTGTAGGAGTGCAAAAGAATTGCCCTAGCTTGCACAAGAGATGAACTGGACCCCAATATTTCTAAAGGGCAATGCTGCCACATGATTATCTCCCTGATTTGTAGCCAGAGTCTGGCTCTGGGTTACCTTCTTCAAATGTTTTTTTAAGTAGCAAATGTTTTATTTAAGGCTAGGAATACATTTGCAAAGTATAATGTAGAGTCCCAATTTGTCTTGCTACATATGCTTCATATATCATGGAATATGTTCTCTTTGCTCTACCACTGACTTCTCCGATAACCATGCAGACACGTTACTATTCACAGACCTGGGTGGAGGCAACACTTTCTCAACCACCTCACTCAAAGGAGATACAGGAAAAGTGCAACAGGTCCAATTCCAGAGTCAGAGCTCCATTAGCTTCCAGTTTGCACCAGCTACAGTTACATCCCAAAATTTACTGGTTTCCTAGAATATTCGTTTATACCTCCTTCATCACAGATTCTCCAGCACTTCTCTCTTTGAGAGGAAAAAGTTCTAGTTTTGGCAAAGCTGTCCATCTGTTTCGTTGCCTTGCCAGGAGTCTCTACACTCCTCTTTCCAACCAGTCAGTGGCTAAACAGTTCACACCACTCCAAGCCTTTACCCTGCCTGGAGCCAACATTTATTTTCTCCATTTCACACCTTTGCTCACCGTAATGACGCCAGCTGATCAGAAGTGAAGCAGCCACTTCTTTAGAACTTTTTTGCATCAAAACCAGGGAAAAAATATAATTAGTCACATTCAAATTGTAAAATAAATGTGTGATATCCTTACAAGTGTGAGGGTTGGTTTGCAATAAAGACAGCAGCATGCCTGAAGAAATATGACTATGCAGAAGTAATCACACATCTTGGGTGGCTGAATTCATTTTATTCGTGGTTTCAGACACACCTAAGGTATGCAATTTCTATTAGATAATGTGTTGTCCCAACTTCTGAGAAGTTTAAGAAGAAACTAACTTCTGGAGCATGTGATTCCTTGCTAGGAGAGAAGTGAGCCAGCAAAGAGTCTGGATAATGCATAATAGATCTCTGCTCTTATATTTATGCAAAATAGAGCAGGAAGGTGAATTGCAGAATCCCAGGTCTCACTCCCAGTCCTGAGCTGAAGTTCTCTGTTCCCTAACAGACAAGGTGATGGGAATTAACACTAATAATCAACCCAAATGGGACTTCATCAGGCCCAGACTCCAGACATATGTCTGATTGTGTTATTTGTGGCTATAAGTCTTTACCTGTCAAAATTAATGTGTTATGTCCAATTCTTGCATTCAGACATTGCTAGCAGGGTTTTCTTTTTATACAGTAAATAGTTAAATGTTAAATGGTCTTACCAGACACCACAGACACTCCTAAGAGCAGCAGTAGATACTTCTTCTGCAGTCTTGACTATTAGTATTTCATGGAAAAATTTAGTTCCCGGATTCACTCTGTTAATCTATGTCATTTCTGTTACTTTATGCAGTACACGCACATTCTTTGATTTGGTTAATGACTCATTATAAACCACAAAATCTACAGTTCAGTAAATGAGAACTTCTCAGTGCTGGAAAGGAAAGAATCTTTTACCTTTACTCATAATTGGTGTGAAGCCTCAAACTGTGTCCACTCAGAATTATCATCTTTACTTTTTTATCTTTATCTAGCAGCATCAGGGAGCCAGAGCATAATTGCACTGGGTACTGTGCAAATATCTGACCACAAGGGAGTAGCTGCCACAGAGAGTTTGGGCATGAGACCTTGTAGAAGGTAGGAGACATAGGGAGAAGCCTCAAACAATCTGGTCAGCCTGAAAAGTGGCAGTGTAATTAAACTAGATGCCTAATCATTGCCAAGGTTGGCTCCCTTCTCATCAGCAGCAAAACAAAGGGTTTTCAAGCAAAGTGTAAAGGTGAGTAGTGAATTGGCTCTATTAATAGATTGTGGGGTTCACCTACAGAATTACAGAAAATAGGATTGGAAAGGTATGGAGGAGAAGAAAGGATGAAAACAAGTAGCTAATATTTTTAACAGACAGTCATGAAGTCTGTAGGCTGTGGCAACACCTCAGTAGGTGTAGGAGGCCATCAGCAGGGTTGGGAAATGCTGCAGGGCTCTGTGAAAGTGTGCGAGTGTTTTGTGCTGAATGTTGAGCAGATTTCCACTGAAGGAATGCAAAACAGGGACATGGAGCCATGCTCCCTTAGCTGACAGACTACGGAATCCTCACTTCACCTTCATTTTAAAAGGAGATACATGTGTGATGTAGGGGTTGTTAGGGGTAGGAGGAGCAAATGAGGGTGTGACATGAGAATGATCTGAACAAGAGATTTCCCTTGCAGACAAGTCCAACCCTGAAGACATTGCATCCTCCAGAATGGTATAGCCTAGACCCGGCTATGCTGGGAGGTCTCAGAGATGAGTCACAGTCAAGCCAAACCTATCCAGCAGAGCAAGAGAGAGGAACACGCAAGTTCCCTGTGGCTGAAGAAACAGAGCAGGTAGATATTTGGTACGGGAAAGGATAAAAAAACAGTCTTGACTATGCTGATTTCAGGTCCGCAAGGAATTTTCGGGTGGACAAGACCATAGATCAAGCTAGGAAAAGTTTAAAATGAGCTGCTGCTGGCTAGGCTGACCTTACAACAAGAGAGAGAAGGTGAAAGAGTTGAGGGCAAAGTAGACCCCAAAGCCATGCTGCATGCATCCTAGCAGCTTTCTTGAGCTTCTCAGAAGCTTAAGCAAAACTTAGGCCAAATTACAATGAGACAATTAAGTAAAATGCTGAGGTGTAACTGCTGGTGAAGCTGATTCCTGCCCTGTTACTCTACTATTTTAAAGGGCGGACTGCCAGCTAGTGAAGCATTTACCCTAACATTTCTTCAGCAAGTGGACCTCCAGTCCCCTTAGAAACCCTGCTTGATCTTGTTTAGTTTGAAAACGCGGCAAGAGTAAATGTACAAGACTACGTGACTTGCATAATTCTGAAGCACAGCAAATTCATAAGACCATAACTTACTGTTTACAAACTCATTTACAACTCTTTCAATTTGGTAATGTGAGCGAATGAGCAAACAGGCTCAGCATGCACTTACCTGATTTCCCTTGCATATTTAAGACATTTAGTTTATGCCAAAAAGCTAGAGAGGATGGGATGGAAGGAGAAGCTCCTCCTGGTTCTAATTTCTCAATATATTAAGTGCAAACACTTCACTTTTATGAGAAAGTTTAACATTTAACTCTATGAATATGAATCATTGGTAACAGTTCAGAGGAAGATTATCATCTTTCAGTCTCATCACTTCTGTCACATCTATTAGATGAAGTCCTTTTCTGTCATTCTTCTATCCAGCTCAGGGTCTGAGATTATGAAATTTGCACTGGGCTAGAAATTCTCCCTCCTGTCTGATGCTGTCCTCGGTAAACGTACTTTTCTCGCTCAATTCCATTTCTTATTTTGTCGGTGCATTATATTTCAGAAATAGCTCGCTGCTTTTTTGCTTGGATATTTTTTGTTGTTCTTCAAACAATTACCATGCGACAGCTAAAAAAGTCATTTGCCTTTACACAAGAAGCCTTCTTCCTAACTGCCAATATGTAATACTGTAATATGCTGCAAAGCCTTCACTTCTGTTTAGGTTTGGAGTGTGCCCATTAGTTTCTAGGGAATAAATCATGACTGATGACTAAAATGACCTTCAGTCTCTCAAGTAATTTAAAGCGAAGCTAAGTTGACTCTCATTAAAAATCTGTAATTTTGCTAAGCATTTCAGTTGCTTCTTTGCTTTGTTGATACTTTATATAATTTCAAATCCTTTCCTGCAGCTAATTATGAAACTATATTTAGTTTTAAGTCTAAATGATGCTGCCATGCATTTTTAGAAACTGTAGCTACAATAGTAAAGTGCTCTCATCAAAGTACCAAGAATTTTCTGGGAAGTGAATTTCACCTTGAAACACTCTAGGTTAGCCACATTATATGTTTTACTAGCTTCACCTTAGAAGCCTCTTTCTCCAGAGTTTTGTATGTGGTATTTCTCAAAACTCTCTATGTACCGTTAGCTGATATCATTGCTTACGGTATTTAACCTCTCATTGCTATCCAGCCAACATATGGATTTACTATGCTACTGATGTTGATTTCCTATCATCAATGACCATTTAGGCTAGTTTAAGCACCTTCAGCAATAAGACACCTGAAAAACCCACACTGCAGAAATTTTATGGTTTGAGAGCCAAGATTTTTTACAACTCTTAAGTGCACTTTCACTTTCTTTATTGCACCTAGTATGAAGTTAATTTTACCAAGTAGCATAAATCTCTTCCACCTGTGCACAATATGGAAAAGAAATCGTTAAAGGACCATCATGATATCATACATTAAACGTGGTGAAAGGAAGAATAAAGACTGAAGTAAAATGTTCACAGGTTGGTGCTTGGATTTTAGTATCCAGGACAAGATGTATCTCTTCAAATTTCAGACATCTGTGGTGTTGACACCCATCCTACACTCCTTTTAGAGGCATGGAGAGAAATGTGCCCTTGTAGGGGAAGATTCATGTGAACAGCTACAAACACCTACTTGAGGATGAGATGATTCATTTTCTATCATGCCTTTTCTCTCCATTGACTGCAGGCAAAGTGGACAACCAAGTCAAACAGAAACATCCACATTGTATGTTTGAAGTTGGGCAAGATGAACTCCACAATTACAGTTGTATTTGGAAATATGGCATTAAGCTCAATCAAAATGCGTCCCATCTTGCCCTTCTGGGTTTATGCAATCAAAATTTTTAAAATTACTGTTTTTCAGAAGGTTTGAGTGCTCCTGGCTTCCACCAAAATAAACACAGGGCCACATAGTCTTCTTGAAAAACAGTATCTTGGCTCTTGAAATAAATCTATTTCTGCCTCCACTCAGGCCAGTTTTTAAATATGTCTCCAAGCTTTAGATAGTCATTTCTGCATGCTTTTCTAAATCCATATTTTTAGGCATAAGCCTTCAAATGTCCCACTTCCAAAATCTCTGTTGGCATTTGTCAGAAGCCTTTGTAACAACTGCCTTTCGTTACGATGATTATGCTTCTTTTTCTAACTTTGTTGTTACTTTCCTCATTTTTCTCTGTTCAACGAATTAAATAGATCTGGCTCATTTATAAGCTTTCCTGAATTACCAGGCTTGTGGGTTGTTTTGGGATTCTAACACTGTAAAGAATGTTTAAAGTAACAAGAAAATCATGCAACAAGATGTAAGTATAATAAATTGGCAAAACTTCATTCTTTTTTTTTCAGACTCCATTTTGGTGACCTGCCTACTTGCCAAAGTTCTTCTAATAGTTAAGTCAGTTTATCCTCAGAGGCATTTTTAATTTAAATACAAGTCCATAATTTTTGGCCAAAATGAGCCTGTGAAATTAACACTATTTTGGATAGTAGCAAAAAAAATAGAATCATCATCTAAAGGCATTTGCAAGAGCTCCAGGAACATCGTTACATATGTATTTTTAGTCTTCCTACTGGCAGCAAGAGCAGCATAAGACAAATTTGCATTTCAGGGCTGGAACCAACTGCATTTCGCATGGATCTGATAAAAACATCAGAAGAACAACGAGATACTTTGGCACACACATACATTTCCTAAAATGACAGAAAAATGAGAATTTCAAAGATGCATTTCTACACCTCCTACTTCAAAGTCTTTCTACTTAATCTCCCCTAAATAAGTTGCAAATATGTCTGACCTATTAGTAAAATTCATTCATTTTTGTGTTTTCTTCCATGTAATTCCCACAAAAGGATTGTCTCAGTAAGTTTACAGATACTGTACAGATAATCATTAAGAGCACAGATACCTTTAAATTTATCAAACACAGATTTTCGCAATGGTAGCGAATGAGGCTTTTTAACAGAAATCCATTTTCACTGGAGTCCCACAATACCTGCTTTTCAAAACTTACTAGAGCACGCAGTCTATTACTGGCTCCCTACAATGAAGGCAGATCTAAATGATACAACATGGATTGCAGATTCAGCTCCAAAAGTTAGTTCACAGTAGGCTTAAGGAGTGCTAATGCAAAAGTTTTCTGTGCAAACTAGAGGATGCAGAGGACTCTAGATAAAAATGTACCACTTAAATCTTTCAGCACTGCTCTCTGGAAATAATAGTAGGGTGAAGATCAAAATAAGGTTGTTTGAACAAGATGCTCCACAGCTCAGAAAACTTTGATTGCTTTTTATTTCACTTCCTGATTTTGAAGAATCTCAACCTGTGTGTGATGGCAGAAGACATTTTATTTTCCAAACAGCTCCGTGTGGATTCTTGCATGTAGTTTTGTTTGATCCCAAGTAAGTGACGTTGGATTGAAAGTACATGCTCTTCACTCTCTTGAAACAGCATATGCTCTTTTAGTGTTGCAAGCTGAAAAAGGGATATCAGAAACAAAACATCCTTATTTCTCAGGGAAAAGGTCAGAGAAAATAAAAAGCTTATCCAAATACAAAGTAAATACCCACAACTACTGAAGAGTATAACTCTCGCATTTAGGAAAGAGTTAGCAAGATAAGCTTGCCAACAAACAGAAATCCATTGGCAAAATTGTCTAATCTAGCTGCTCTGCAACTTTTTCAAGTTTTCATGTATCAAATTTGGGCTTCAGCCCTGGCTTTCCCCCAGCAAACCTGCTGATCCGCTGCCTCTGCATCCAGTCAGGCATGACTCCTCATCTCTCACCATGCCCGTCCAGCTGGCTTCAAAGCCAGGCAGGGGGCAAAAGAAGAGTAGTCCTCACCAGTGGTGTATTCCTGGCTCCCCATTCAACCAGTGCTGGAGCACTGTCTGACTTCAGCATTCGGCCAATACTGGAAACGTTCACGCTACCTTTTGCAACATCCCTAACCTGGTGGTATTCTGGGATCCNTCTCCTTAGAAGCTACTCCAAGATGAAAACTGAACTGCAGCCTAGAGGAAATTGTATTTCTTTAGGGACAAGCAGGACTTCTTCATCTTCATTTCTTTCCATCCGATAACCTATTTACCTGTTTCTCTTTCGAGCATCTTGCTCAGTTTCAACCAGAGAAGTCTCCAAGCTGTCAAGCTGCACCAGCCTTTTAGAAAGAAAGAAGAAAGAGGGAAGGTTTTATTAACGTGTTAATCTCATCCCTTGAGGAAATACCTATTAACTAATTGGTGTGTGTGTCCCGCCCAGGACACGGGCCGCTTTCTTAATTGAGCAGGTAGGAGAGCTAGCAATGAGACAAGGGAAGAGGAGAGATTTAGGATACAAATCAGTAGGAATTCCAGCTTTGCTACCTCTACTAAACATCTTTAAGCTTATTAACTTTATGATCACCATGATATCAAGTAACAATACATTCCAAAGTCTAATTATGATTTTACCACAAAAATTATTTTGCTTTCCAATTTAAAATGTGTTACCTTTCTATTTCAGGAAATAATATTTGTTCTAACATTTTAAGAAAGTGCTAACCAGAATTCTCCACCTACTTCAGCTCTATAACTTATTTATTTATACACATTTATCATGGTCTGGCTAATTTTTTCCTCTCTGAGGTGAATGATCTTACTTTTTAATAGTTGTTGCTACAAATTCTAGATTCATTTCTGCTTCTGATGTGTCCGCTTTTGAGTTTAGGTTCCTGGAACTGCATATGGTGTTCAAGGTGAAAGGGTATGCTGATTTACACAGGTTTGTACCATTTTCTTTATTACTCTTCGTTATGGTCTTCACGCACTCTAGCAATTTTGTTCAACTGACCTTGTCTCCACAGTAAGTATTCTCATTGCGTTATTTATAATGAATCACAGATCTTCTACTAGAGCTGAAACAGTTAATGTAGAATTTGCATAGCCAGCTGTATAAAACAGACATGTGAGTATTTCAAGGTACTGTTCATTAGTTTTGTATCTCATCACTGAATTTCCTCTGCTGCTTATGCAGCTTGGAAGGCTCCTTCTGCCTAGGTATCTCCTACCTTGAAAACCATAGTAGTTGTTACCTGCAAATTCCCTTCTTTCCCTGCTCACCATTTCCTGCAGATTATGAAAACATTCTTTAAACACCACCGTTTCTGGAGGTGCATCTTTCTGCTTCCCCACTGATAGCTTCTTGCTATGAGATAAATGAGTGTGTCCCTACTCCTTCATGAAATACTGAAGGGTTTCAGCAAATGGCCGTATTTATGCCAACACTTCTGCTTGCCGCTGTGTACCTGGAAGCAGCAATGCTTTCGCAGACCAGGGCAGATGCATTGGTATTCTACGACTGCGTTGCATTGCTCTGGTGATGCAAGGCAGATGTAAACCCAACTCAGCTGGCTGGCTGGCTCAGGTCAGGGCAGGAGAGCAATGAAATTACTGCAGAGCCCATGCCTTTGGAAAATCCAGAACAGACCAGCACTGCGCTATTTCAGAGTATATGCCACACAGTTTAGGTATTACTCTTCTAATATAAACTGTGGGCTAAAGCGAAATAATCTGCCTAGTGTGACGAGCTATTTGTCTGTGATCCGAGACGAATTTTTGTATTAGCAAGAGGTTTGAGTAATAGTCTGAATGACTTCACAGCACTTTTTTTGAACTGATCTCCATGCTCTTTAACCAGACCCACCAAAATCCCACCTGCAAACTAGCACCTATGATATTGCAGTGTTGGTCCTGACTTCTGGGCAAAAATGTAATATCTTTCTCCTCACCTTCCCCTCCAAACTCACTTGATGTTTAGAATGGAGGGGGTCTGCGGAGCTCATGTTGATCCAAAAGTGATGCAAGGACTGAACAGAGATGTATTAACAATTCACGCAGAGGAGATGTTATGTCAACTGCATGCAGATGAGCAGCCTGTGCCAGCATTTGCTCAGCTTTCCAGCATCTGACAACTGCAGACCAAGACCACAACAGTGTCAGGAGGTGACCCAGCCAGAGCTGGATTTCTTTCCAGTATCAAAGCATGCAGTTGTGTTTTTTTCTTTTAAAGTTACTATCCAGGATAGCCAAAAAGCCTGAAGACTGCATTGGCTGATAGTCTATGCAAAATAATGTTAAATTTAGCTACAACTGTGTTTGTATTTTGGGGGTATTTACTTAACTTAATGAGGAATGTGATCAGTACTAATAGGGAAAGCGCTGTGTTTTCATATGTGTATGCAAATGTAAGTAATTAGCATGTGCAAATGAGGAGTAGGTGTCCAGGGGAAGGTGGCTGTTTGTTTTCTGTCACTTGTGCATATTAATTATAAAAATAACATTTGCAAATGGTCCTATATTTTTTTATTCCAAGGCTAATAATACAATTCAGTAAGCTTTAAAAAGGCCAGGCTTGTATTACAGCTTTGGCAAGCTTCTCAAAATGTTATACAAGTTCATAAACTTTCCTGATCTAGGACCCTTGAATTCTTCATGTGACAAGAAACTGTCCTTTTTCAAGATCTGGTCACCTGATCTGGACATGTCTGTATCTAGTATAACATTATTATCAAATCCAGGTTTAAATTTAAGGTCTAATTAAAACCAGCCCAAATTTTCAAATAAGTAATTCAATTTTAGACAAATTATTAATATTTATATAACCGATATTGACTGCCCACAAATCGATTAATCACGAGTGAGGGCTTTGTAGAGCATTTCTAGAAAAACAGTCTCCTTGTGGTTCATTGTTCTTGAAATCAAGGACATTTCCTTAAATTCTTGTATATAATTGCCTAATTCGAAGCTCTCCGATTAGAAAATCTTGGTCACGTAAATTGAAGAAGTTTTATCTGTGAACAAGTGTTTGCCTCCTATGAACTGTTTTTGATTATATCAGTCATAAGCACACATATTAAAAAAACGAAACTATTAGAAACAATTCAGCTTAGAGCCTAGAGCCTACTATACACACTAGAGATACACGATAAGTGTCTGTCACAGAGACTGTATTTCAAATATTTCAGTCAAATTCGAGGCAAAACCCCACAAAAACCTATTGATTTCTCTCTAAACCCCTCTATTCTGTTGGGTTTTTTTCTTTTAATCTATTTTTTTTCCTCTATTTAAGCATGAACTCTTAAAATTATGACTAAATATAGGGTTTTTTTGTAGCCAGAAAAACTGAATTCTGGTCGGAGCTTATGATTTCAGTAAAACTTTGCTACCGTTAATAGCAAATAAGCAATCAAGCAAAAAGAGATCTGAGGATGGATAGAGAAACATTCATAAACTTCTATCAGGTTGCTGTTGACCTGCTGTGAGGAACTGTTCCAAACCAGATGCTCAAGTGGCTCCTAAAGTTATCAGTACAAATATAACCCTATCATCTTCTGTCATGATGACTCCTTCTCTGAGGGGCAGCCATGCATTTCGTACCTCAGCGTGTTAAAGCTCCTTACCTCAAGGGAGGGAAACACATCTTTGTACCTAATGGAAGAATGAAGACAGGGATGGAGACAGATTTGCTGTGGCTGAGTGGACAGGGGTCCACTGATTCATACCAGCTGATTCATACCAGCTGATTCATACCAGCTGACTCATACCAGCTTGAGTGACCCCTCTGTACAGTTATCCTGGACATCCCTACTCACTGAAAACTTCAAAATCTTAAAGACACACATTTTCCTTTATCCAAAGCAAGGATTTGCCACACGTTTACATCCTGTGGTTTCCTAAGAAAACACTTTGCCTGTTGGCTGGACCCCTGGGATTAGTGAAAGACTTAGATATGAGAGAGGCACTTGCAGAGACAAACACTCTTTGGAAGGCATAAACAGGCCTTTCTGCTCCACTGAACACTGTGCTCAGTTATGGAAACCATAGCTGAAGAAAAATATGGTCCAGATGGAGGGAATCCAGAAAGGAGAATTGAGAGTGATCAAGCTGTTGACTGAATTGTTAGCTGAAGGAAGAGAAGGCTGAGAGCAAGAGTGATCGTAGGACTCCAGCATTTAAGCAGAGAGTGAAACAGCCACCGCAGGATATAGTTTTAAGAACAAGGTACATGAAATCTCTCAGAAATGGTACAGAAAGTGTTGTCCTGGCTTGAGGAAAGAGGGAGCGACAAGCCCTCCTGTTTCGAGCCCTCTCTTTTAAGTATATTCATGTGGCGTCCTATAGTCAGGTGAGCATCTATCATATATGATTGTCAAGGAGAGGATGAGGGAATTGGATTTACTCAATTTTCAGCAGAAAAGTCTTAGGGCAGATGTTAGTGTTGTCCACCACTACACAGTGGGAGGATTTTAGTAAGACAGAGCCAGATGCTTCTCAAGGCTGCCCAGTGCAAGGACAAAAGGCAACAGATACAAGTTGTTATCCTGTTAGATAAAAGAAAACTTTTCCCACCATGAAGGTGGACAAGCATTAGTGCAGGGGCCCAGAGAGGTGGGTTAATTTCCTTGAAGATACTCAAAATTCAACTGGGCAAGGCCCTGAGCAACCTGATCTAAATTGGCCAGTTCCTCACAAGATGCCAGTAACCTCACAAGATGTCATGGGAGCGAAAAAATACCTTCCAATGTTAGAGAGCAGACACTGAAGTACAAGAGGAATTTGGCACTGCAGCCATCAGCCCTGGCTACTGTTTAAAGATAGATAACCATCTCAGGGACTAAATATCACACAACAGAGCAAAGCACTTATGCAACCCCATGAGCTCTGGGGCAGCACTAGCATCCTGATCAAGAGTCATGGCATTAACACGACAAGCCAAGAAGAAATATCAACAGGAGTTGTTTTGTCGGCACTTTAACTTGTCTCTTGCGTGGCTGAGGACATCTCTCCGAGGGCTGCGGCTACAGCACTGTGCATTATCACAATTTAGACCTAAAAAGCAGGAAGCCATTTCAGATGCTTAAGTCACTATTTTCTTTATCAGCTGATTATATGCTTTACCTTAGATCTTCCTGGGCTTGAAGAAGCAGAGAGGAAAAGCAGAAGAAGCTTAAAGGAAACAAACCTGTTTTCCTTACCCCCACCTAAACGTCCTAGTCAGCAGGCTACAAAGTTACAGCTCCTGTCCATGGGAATCAAGCAAGCCTTGCTGGCTGGAAGGGGGCTCCAGTTGGGTACACTTATCACTAAGGTCACCACTGCAAAAAGTGCACATCAGCAGCCTTCAGACGGCAGCAATGTTTAGATCAATATACCAGGAGACAGTTACCATAACTTTAATTTCCAGCTCAGTCCAAGGAAAAAAAAAAGATGTGTCTTTCCACGGCCAGGCTTTAAACACCAGTTTATAGGATATCTTGCAGGGAAGCAAGCTCCCCCTTCCTCTTAGCGCTAACGCCACGAGGATGAAAGGACACCCTTTAATCTGAAGAAATACCTTTTTACGTACTGTTTAGGACAGATGGAAGCAGGGAAGAAGACGCAGTTGTCTGTATTACCTGATTCTGGTGAAGCAGAAATATATCCTAGAGGCCAAACAGAAACATATGATATTTAAAAAACATGAGTTGCCCTTTCTGGCTCAAGATTAAAAGTGAGTCAATGCACTGCATTGCACCAATCTGCCTCAAAGGTAACAAATGTTTTCCAAGAGCTCAGGCCTTGTGTGACATTTCTCTGTCCCCTAACTTCAGCTCAGTCAGTAAAAGAGTGAGTTAGCTCTGTAAAAGAGGAGCTTACCTTAACTGTCATCATCAACAATTTAGCCACATAAGTATAAATTTTGTGTGTTCTACCTAAGCAGACAGATCTTTGAGAGGCAACCCAAACTGTCTGCAAAACAGGCATCACATCCCAGGCAAGTGATTTTCAGGCAAAGGCACTTTAGCCAAGCTTCTGCACTAGTGCCAGATCTTTTTCCCCTTGAAATGAGTGGACTTTTGCCATTACCTTGAACAGAATAAGGATCCAGGCAAAAAGCCTCATCCCAGGCTGTTTGAACTGAAAAATGCAGCAGGGCTCAAGTGCAGAAGGATGGCCTTGAAAGAATGCATTACATATGTTAAAAATATGCTTGTCCAACTAAACTGTCCTTCAAAAATTGTTTCAGCAATTAATATGTTAAAAACATATTGCAAATCTACATGAACAAATTTACATTTTTTCTTAAAGAATGTAAAGGATGTTGAAGTTGTGACATGGCTGGGGAAGGTACCCCTGGACATGTAATGCTCAAGTCGTTCTACTTGTGCAATAAAATGGATTAGGTAAATCATGCTTAGGATTATTTAAAATAAACTGAATTTACCTCAAAATATAAGTGACACTGAAATCAGACCTTGTTCAGCTACTCTGTCTCACGGAATAGGTGGGCATTTCTCAATGAACATTTGCTCTGTTGCTTTTAATCTTCCAAACACATTTTGATTTTGCTCAAGTCAGTAGTTTAAGATTTAAGCCAGACCTATCGTGGCCTATATTCATATATCTCAGAGTATAAAACTAGCTAATGCTATCTAAAAATAGAAAGTATGGTATTGGATGTACTGAAGACCTTTACAGAAAAAAATGGGCAACTCACACACAGTAGGTCCATCTGTGTGGTGAGTGATGGAGGTATGGGACCTCCAGCTCGCTGCCTCATTTCACCAAATCTTAACGGAAACAGCTCTAAATGTAAGACTATGCACCTATTCTCTAGTTTTACCTAAAGTTTCCCCCAGGAAAATGTTTAGTATCCTGTGTTATGGGTTTGTGTGGCAAGGTTTTGGTAGTGGGGGGGACTATAGGGGTGGCTTCTGTGAGAAGCTGCGAGAAGCTTCCCCCAGGTCTGATAAAGCCAGTGCCAGCTGGCTCTAAGACGGACCTGCCACTGGCCAAGACCAGGTCAATCAGCGACAGTGGTAGCACCTCTGGGATAACACAGTTAAGAAGGGGAAAAAAACTGTGGTGAAGTGGCAGTCAAGAGAGAGGAGTGAGACGATGTGAAAGAAACAACTCTGCAGACACCAAGGTCAGTGAAGAAGGAGGGGGAGGAGGTGCTCCAGATGCTGAAGCAGATTTTTTTCCCCTGCATCCCACTATGAAGACCATGCTGAGGCAGGCTGGCTCCCTGCAGACCGTGGAAGTCCACAGTGGAGCAGATCTCCACCTGTAGCCTGAGGAAGAGACCCCACGCCGGACCAGATGTATGCCTGAAGGAGGCTGCGACTCCATGGGGAGCCCGCACTGGAGCAGGCTCCTGCCACAACCTGTGGACGCGTGAAGAGAGAGAAACCCATGCTGGAGCAGATTTGCTGGTAGAATATGTGACCCCATGGGGGACCCATGCTGAAGCAGCCTGTTCCTGAAGGACTGCACCCCATGGGAAGGACCCACGCTGGGGCAGTTCGTGAAGAGCTGCAGCCTGTGGGAAGGACTCATGCTGGAGAAGTTTGTGGAGAACTGTCTCCTGTGAGAGGGACCTCACGCTGGAGCAGGGGAAGAGTGTGAGAAGTCCTTCCCCTGAGGAGGAAGGAGCGGCAGAGACAACGTGTGATGAACTGACCGTAACCCCCATGCCCTGTCCCTCTGTGCCGCTCAGAGGGAGGAGGTAGAGAAATCAGGAGTGAAGTTGAGTCTTGGAAGAAGGGAGGGGTGGGGGGAAGGTGTTTTAAGATTTAGTTTTATTTTCTTATTATCCTATTCTGACTTGATTTGTGATGAATTAAACTCCCTTTTCTCCCCAAGTTCAGTCTGTTTTGCCCATGACAGTAAGTGGTGAGTGATCTCTCCCTGTCCTTGTCTTGACCCTCGAGCCTTTTATCATATTTCCTCTCCCCTGTCCAGCTGAGGTGGGGGAGTGATAGAGCAGTTTTGGTGGGCACCTGGCATTTATCCAGGCCAAAGAAAAACACCTGCAAGCTAATTCCTATGACTGATATATGTTTAAAAATTTCAGCTAAATTTTAAAAGGCTTCCCATGGTGACCAATTTTTTTTTTTAAGGAAGATGTAGAGGAGACATATAGGAAAACATGGTCACAAAGCAGTCCTAGATTTCAATTCTTAGAACTTTCATCATCTCATACCCAAATCAGGTAAGCTTGGAAGCCAATTAGGATTCGTGCTGCCGTTTCTTCTCTTGGAAGGCTCTGACACACAACCACAGTCTTCTTGCAGTTAGAAACTTCCTTTTGATTTCCATCCTGAATTTATTCAGGTTTGGGTAATTAACTGTGATTTTCATCCCATGATCTCCAGACCCTGGGTAGTCTACAGAGAGCTTCTAGAGGCCTTTCGGCCAGCACAGACTCAATAGAGATGTATTAACTCCACAGGATTCACAACTCCCCTGGGAAACCTTTAAGTGCCTACCAATAACACAAAGAACAAAAATTGTTAATTCCTGTGTCAGGCATTAACTTGTGTTACAGCTCAAATAGCTGCTTCCACACCCCACTGTTTAACTACGAAGTAATACAGCGCTGTGCAATCATTTTGGGGATATGAAGCTATTTTAGTTTCCTGGGATATGACACTCTGTTCTTTCACCCAGTCGTACTCCTAGTCATTCCCTGCACTTGCAGAATGATTTTGAGGTGGCAGCCCTTTACGCCATGTAGAGAGCGTGGTTTATCCTGACGAGGCGTGTTCAATAGTGCTGATAACTGTTTGATAACATCGCTTACTGCGGTGCCTGGTTTTCCTCAGGGAACACTCACACAAATATTACTTGGGCTCAGCACTTAAATCCTCGTGAATATGGTTTATAAAGCACAAGCTGCAGGTACTATAGCAGAAGGCAATGAAGCATTTCAGGTCATACTGGTATTTGACTGCATCTTTTAATAATTATTGCTTGGGTGCACAGCAACTATTAAACTCAATGCAGCCAGATTTTTTTTTCTCCTCTGCAATAACAATAGGCCATAAAATACTCATGTCTAGCAATTCATTACTTTGACTTTGCTATGGTTTAGGGCAAAAAAGCCCAGCAGTAGTTAGAATAAAAGCAAATAGACTTACACCGGTGGTGTCACCACCATTTAAGGTCTCTTCACTATGCTTTGACCAAATGCAACTAACATAATACCTGACAACATCTACCTAAAACTCTCACAGAGAGGCTTGGAAATGCTGATGTGTTAGAAGGGTCTATTTTTTCCAAATCAACATGAGTTTGTGGTCTTAAATAAGAAACCAGGTCCATGGCAACAAGTCTGTACAAGTGTTCATCTTTAGGAACATGTTTCATCGTACTGGTCTACATCAATTTTTTCAATAATGAGAATTTCTCCTAAAAAATAGGTTTCTTAAGTTTTATTTACAGTTTCTGGATATTTGTCAGGAAAAAAAAGCCCCTGAAGTAAAATATAATTTCTCAGAAGAATAAAGTATTTCACATGGATTAAGCAGCTCCTTTTTTTATTATTTTAAGATTGTATTCAACTGCTGATTTTGATTACGGTGAGAAGTTTCAAAGTATGATACTTTTTCAGTGGGGAATCTTTATGGATGTTTGGTGGCTATTTCTCATCAAAGGGAAACAAAATATTAAAAAAAAAAATCTTCAAACTTTAACAGGAAATTGATATTCTTGAAGACAATTCTTCATCTTAAGAAAAAGTAGAATCTTCAGAATTGAAAAAATATCACTATCTCTGAAGATTAAATTTATGAACCCAGCTACTCTTAGTGCATTAAGTTAAGCAGGTGATAACTCCTCACAAAGTACTGTATCAATATGCACATCTACTTCAGTCCTCTCAAGCATGATAGATTGTAGAGGGGCATTTTAACAAAGTCAGACCTCACAGCAGGGATTTTAATGTTCCCTAATTTGACTCCACACAATACAAATCTTCAAAAACTGTTGCTATACATCATAACTATTAAAAAAAGGTTTTAAATTAATAAATGAGGCATGTTTAGAAAGATAAACACTTTCTAAAGGTATTACAAACCCAAAGCTTGAGCCCTACTGGATAAAATTTCTAGAACAGATAAGCTCGATACTGTTTTTATTTATTTTCTGAGCACTCATGTTATTGCAAGGTTGTCTCTTCAGGCTTTTCTTCAGTTACTATGAGAACAGCAGTTTCTTTCTACGTAAAAGCAGAGATTTTTCAAAAGTTTCATTATATTACACAATTTGATGCTTTAGGAAAAAACAGTAACCTGATGTTGTAAATCATATGATGGGACTCAAGAAATATCTCATAACCTGGTCTCATTAAGGTTTTTGCTTCAATAAAGAAACTCTTGAGAAACCTATGCTATGAGACAAGAATCTCATGTTAACACTGTGAAAACCAGGCAAAGTGCTGCAAATAATTAATTCTCTTTACCTGTCATATTTTCAGCTTTGTGTTGGTTAAAGTTGATGTGTACCTCACAGAGCAGTAATAAGCTGTGTAGTCACAGCTATCATGCTTATGGAATCATAGAATCATGGCATGGTTTGTGTTAGAGGGGACCTTTAAAGGCCATCTAGCCCAACACTCCTGCAGTGAGCAGGGGCATCTTCAACTGGATCAAGTTGCTCGGAGCCCCGCCCAACCTGGCCTGGAATGTTTCCAGGGATGGGACCTGCACTACCTCTCTGGGCAACCTGTACCAGTGCCTCACCACCCTCAGTGTAAAACATTTCTTCCTTCTATCTGGTCTAAATCTACCCTCCCTTAGTTTAAAGCCATTACTTCTTGTCGTATCACATGATTTCATTGACTGTTGAGGAAGCCCAGACTGAGCACCCCATTTCCAGCTGTTCAGNAACAAGCAGGATGAATCTCATCCTTACATTTCTTTTTCTAGGTTCAGACTGAGATTCTCCCCTAATGACATGACTTTTGGAGATGTGGCATGAAGAACTATAATATCTCAAGAGCTGGCAAAACCAGTTTAGTACTTTGTCATACCTCATAAACTGGTTGTGCTTTTCAGGAGGAATAATTGGTTCTGAAACATGTGACCCTGGGTCCCATCCTGCTTCCAAAGTCAACATAATGTATATATTATTGTACTTCATAATAGGAATGCACCAGCTGTTCACATTCATTTTCCCGACCATCCAAAGGCAAGGAAGGTTACACATTTCAGTGTGGATGTAGAAGCTGCCTGCAAAGATGCAGGATGAGGGCTAAGTGGATGAATAACTGGATGTATCCAGTTACAAATGTCGCTCAGCATTGCCCCTTCCCATCTCTATAGTCTCTGAATATTGCTTAGTAGATTTGTGTGTGCTTTTAAGCTTTTCAGAACAGACTTCCCTTCCCACAGGCTATAAACCTTAATTAATCAGACACATTTTTCCAGTGCTGGAATTTATAAAACCAAAAATAAAATAAGAAAAGAACTTAAAAACAGCTCTATAGAGCCAGATAAAAAAAACTCTTGTAGGCTAATTCCTTATCTTTGATACTAGCCAGTGGCAGATCCTTAGGGAAAGCGTATACCCAAGACAACATTTATAGTGAAATCTTTCCCCTAGCAAATCCTTCAGGCAGTCAGTGGTATAAGAACTTGCCACTGAAGTTAATAGCTCCTGACTGATATATTCGCACTGAAAAAGTCTGGTCAGTTTTTGAGCACATTCATTCAAATTTCCACAACTCTGAGGCAATTTCATAACATTCCACATGATAAAACAGTTCACTTTATTTTGAACCACTTGCCAGATAATTGAACTGTGTGTCTTTTATTCTGTGTATTTCAAGAAAGGAAGAATAATGATTTCCTACACACTCTTTCAATGCCATTCATTGTTATCTACGTCTCTGATCATGTCCATCCCTGTTGTTGCCAGTTTAAGAGACTATTTTATAGGGTTCTTCCTCATCACACACCTCTGGCCATCTTTGTCTTCTTTGTGTGTTTTTTCCCCTCTCCTTCTGAGGAGAATTATCCATTCCGAGACAACGTAATTCTCAGGAGATACTAGAGATGTGGATTTACACATAGTTGTGCTGGTGGTTTGGATCTCCATTCCTATCCTGACCATCCCTAAGATCCCTTCTGCCTCTAAACACCTTCTAATTGCTGCACCAGTCTGTAGTGTCTCCAAGATCCCTGCTCTGAATGGCATTAATTAAAGTAGAGCCTTTCACTGAAAATGGTTATTTATGGTTGCTCCTTTCCATTTGGATGACTTTGTATTTAGCAATGCTTAATTTAATTTGCCATTCCCTCTTCCAGCCACCCATATCATAATTATAATAAAAATTATCTAAAGAAGTGACATTTGATTCTTACACTGCTTCTTCCAGTGTCCATTGAGGTCAGCAGGGAGAATTAGATGGGCTTTAAGTTGGACCCAGGTTGCCACAGATTTTACAACATTTTCAAAGCAGAAAACCACTTCTGAAATAAAACTGTTTTCCAACCATGTTAAGTAGCTGAACTGCACATTCTGGAGATTAGAAAGGGGCTCTCTTGGCACAGAAAGACTGGATGGCAACACCACAATAAAAGAAAGTGGTACCACAACACAGTTATTCAGATGCATTTTAATACAAATTGGATGGGACTGTGGGGGAGGAAATGTTGAAAGCCATAAAAATAGAATTTTTGCTCCCTTGTTTCAGTGTAGTTTAAAATATCAAACCATTTTTAATGAGTTTTAGTGAAACCAAGTCTTGGCTGTGACCTTCTATGCCAAAATTTAGCCTGGATAAAGTTTTCAAAGCTGATTTATAAAGCCTATAAAACAAGGAGGTTGATGGTGGAGACAGTGAGCTGCAAACACAGATAGGACATACTGTTACAGCCCGATTTTTAACTTGTAATCTGCAGAGAGGCTCTGTAAGGTGTATTTACTTTGCATTCCAGTGCTGAAACTCTGAGTGAAACTTTGTGCTTATAAAACTATGACTTTGATAGGTTGAACTTTGTTAGACTGCAGGAGAAAACCATGTTAGCAAAATAAAAGATACAGAAGGAAGCATGTACCACCAAGATCTTCTCTTCAACAGAGAGATCTCATTTACAGTAACAAACAGCAAAGAGGACACAAAACTGCTTGTGTGGAAGGACAGCTTCTAGTCTTCCGTTGGACAAGTGCACCCCTTTCTCACTCTAGCGTAAGGCTGAATAAGGTCTTCAAGGTACAGACTTTCTTACTGTCAATATAGACAGGGCCTGCCCCTGTGAACACTGTGTAGGATCTCTAGGAGATAACTGTCACGAATATAATTAGTAATGACTAAGTTGCATCAGTCATTTTTTCCTTGAGGGTTAGTAATAATAAGAGTTTGCAATCATCAGGTCTACTGCGTAATGCTGCCTTATTGATTTCCTTGTCAACAGTTCATACGCTTGGGACCTTTTGTGCCAAACTAATTTGAGCTAAAGGTAAGATCCATTATCTCGTAGCCTCTGGCATTCTGCCTTGTAGAAGTCAAGGGCACAGGTACATCATATCACACCACCCATGGACTGCCCATCTGATCTAGTCACTATTCTGCACCACTTCCCACCAGCTATCCTGGCATCTTCATGGCCCTTCAGGGATGTGGTCTCCTATCAACTACCTTATTTTCTCAACTAAGTTTCTAGTTTTATAGCAGTCCTCTTGGTTCCTGAATTTATCAGCTCTTGCAGATCCTATTAGTCTCCAGAACTTATCATTCCATGGGAAATTTAATCTGCTGCCTTCTCAGCATATACATTTCCCCTCCTCAGCCTTTGTTTTCGTGTAATTATTTCTCCATCCAGACCTATAGTCTTCTTTAGAACTTACATAAACTCTGACAAAAGAAAATATTTATGATAAGTCAAGAAATAAAGTTAGGAAAAGAATTTGTGTAGATAAAGGAATTTTGGCTGGGATTCACTTTCCCTCTCAATTTTGACTATATGTAGTGTTGGTGTCCACGTC